>MDTB01160016.1_pt1 | contig 23131 bp, 20 predicted proteins | sample 811161 | NCBI WGS metagenome assembly MDTB01 (sample SAMN05326650, study PRJNA326480) | marine metagenome | isolation source: seawater | place: Mediterranean Sea | collected 2009
AAGTTCCATTCCAATCCCAAATTATGTGCTTATATTTCATGGTCATGAAAGTAGAGAAAAAAATTGCATTATTAAAGAAAAGACTTGATAAAGAATCTTTACTCCCTGGATGGAGTAGCCAAAAAAAAATGGCTGTCATCCCTATCAATAGTATTACAGCTAAAGCTTTTATACCACCAGCAGATGCTAAGCAGGCTAGCGTTGCTATTATATTGTTTGAAAAAGATGAAAATCTTTCTTTCTTATTAACTAAACGAACATCAAATGTTGAACATCATAAAGGACAGATTTCGCTACCCGGTGGCGCTATTGACTTAGATGAGATACCGAAAGATGCTTCATTGAGAGAATCAAATGAAGAAATTGGAATAGATATTTCATCGTTACGCTTGGTTGGAAATCTATCCACATTATATACTCCAGTATCACATTTTAATATTCATGCTTACGTTTGGTTTTCTGATCAATATCCCAAAATAACAATTAATCAAAATGAAGTTAAAGAGGTATTTGAAATCAGTACCAATGAACTTCTTAAAGAAGGCATTTTATCAACAACACGAATTTCAAAAGCAGGAATGAATATCAATGTACCTGCTTTTCATTTTTCAAGTTGTATCTGTTGGGGGGTTACAGCAATGATTATTTCTGAGTTAAAAGATATTTTAAAAAGTATTTAAAATATATTAATCTGAAAAAACAGAATGGTAATTCTACTTATTTTTTATTCGCTCTCAACGTGAAATAATTTATTATAAATTTTCCATTCATTCTCAACCTTTATAAAAGACAAAGTATCTACAAAAGTTATACCTAAATATTTATCCCTAACTTTTATTGCTGCTGTTGCACCTTCTATATCACATGAAAGGATTTCATAAACCACATTTTCACCCTTTTCAATTGGTGAAGGCTGTTGAGATTCTACAAAACCAGCAAAATCGTTCACTGACATCTCCATAAACTCTCCGTGAAGATAGCCAACAACCTTTGAGCTACTATGAAATGCTTGTCTTACTTTATCTGGATTAGACTCATCCATGCTATCAATATAAAGTTGAACCACATTTTCAATTTGTGTTTGATCGTTCATTATATTTTTCCTTTATTTATTTTTGAAAATTAATCTACTTTTACAGGCTGACCAGCTTTTCTCCACATAAACGATACTAATATAAGAGTAAACAGCCAACTCAAAATTTCAGTGGATGTTGGATTACCGTTATATCCAAAAAATCCTTTAAAAAGTTGACCCACAGCTCCTTTATCGCTAAAAAATGGTTTTGGATTTCCATCATCATCAATATTAAATCCAAAAACAGGACCGTTATCATTAATATTCCATATCTCCATTTTTTTCATTTCATCTTTGGTATAAAATGCCTCCTCAAATTCATGCACCCCGTAAGCTACAAGGCCAGCACAAACAAAAATTAACAGAATAGATGTAACGTTAAAGAATTTTTTTAATGGAACCTTCTTACCTTGAATAAATATCGAATATCCAATCATTAATGCCACAATTGATCCTAATAAAGACCCACCAATTGAAAGACCGTCAGATTGAATCAATATAGCATACATAAAAAGTACAACTTCAACCCCTTCTCTAAATATCGCAAAAAATGTTAAGGCAAAAAGACCTAATGAAACATTTTTATCTTGATTAATAATATCTGAAGCTTCTTTTTCAAGACTAGCCGCAACATTTTTATTTCTACCCATCCAGATGATCATTGTCGAAAGTAGAAAAGCTGCAATGAGCATTGTGGTTCCTTCAAATAAAGCAGCTTGTTTTCCTTCAAACCCACCATAGGCTACTTGAAATACTACTGCAAAAATTCCTGTAGCAATAAAAGAAGCAATTATACCATTAGTAATACTTTTCTTAAGATGTAGCTTTCCAGTTTTTACAATGAATGTATAAAGAATTCCAACTACTAAAACTCCTTCCAACACTTCTCTAAACATAATCAAAAATTCACTCATATTTACCCCTTTTGAGATTTTGTCTCATTTATAGGTTGTTAATATAATTAAAAAATTTTAAATCATCAAAGGTAGTGTATTCTTTGCAAAAACTATTCAACAATCATGTAGCCACGCATAGAACCTGCATGAGCAATATATGTACAAACATACAAATATTTACCTGGCTTTTTTGGAGCTTCAAACTCTAATGTTGTTTCTCCTTGTTTATCAATAAGCTTAGAATAAGCTAAGATTCTTCCATCTGGATAAGGATCTCCACCATTTCCTTCTGCAAGTTGAACAATTTGTTGAGCAGCTGATTCGTCTTTAAAGATAACAATATTGTGTTGCATTTCTCCCATGTAGTCTAAAGGTGTATTATTTTTAAGAACAATTTTGACTTTAGTACCTGCTTTTACAGTGAATTCTTCTACATCGTATTTCATTTCAGCACCAAGAGAACCAATGTTTACAACTTGTGCTTCTTGCGAACTGCCTCCGCCACATGCCATAAAAATGAATATCGATAGTATAAGTAATAGTTTGTTGTACATATTTCCCCTCTTTTATTTGAATTTTGGAAGCAGTGAATTACTGTTTTCCATATATTTTTTATAATCTGGCCTACTTTGGATCATTGCATGATCCATTATAGGACCGGTAATATAATAAAAAATTGCACCCATAATCAATGGACTTAGAAAAGAACCCGTAATTAAATAAATATTTTGACTAGAAACACTAAAAGTAAAGATACTAATCCAAACTAATAAATCTCCAAAATAATTAGGATGCCTAGAATATTTCCATAAACCAGTTTTACAGATTTTCCCTTTATTATTAGGATTTTTTCTAAATGCTTTAAGTTGTAAATCACTTATTGATTCCCATGCTAATCCAATGAAGAAAATAGATGAACACATCATACTTTCAATAAATGATAAAGGAGTATTATTCAAGTAGCCAAAGTATATAGAAAGACCAACTAATGTACATAGTGTTCCCTGAAGTAAGAACACCCTGAAAAAGCTAAACCACCAATAGTTCTTTCCACCTTCTTCTCTCCACTCTATATATCTAAAATCTTCACCATGACCAATATTTCTAAATCCAATGTGAGAGGCTAATCTTATAGCCCACACTGATACCAAAAATAAAATAAATAATGATCGCTCAGAGTATACTTGATTCATCGCTACAAGCAAGGATGAGCTTAGAACAATAAAAGCAGGACCCCAAAAAATATCTACTATACTGGCATCTTTTACAATTAGACTTACTAACCATAAAATAGTCATGAAGCTTATAACAGCTAAAAAACCTGTAATCAAATACTGATCGGAAAGAGTTTGATCGCCTGGCGATGAAATAAATGATATCATTATAATTAGTAATATTGTAATCGAATTAAAAATTAATATTCTTTTCATAGTTAGTACCTCAGTATTTCAATATTATTACCTGATCTATCTTTAATATAAACTGAAACAGATCCATCTCTATGTGTAACAGGTTTTCCATATTCCTCAACATTATCCTTTAGTATTGCAAAATGAAATGGGTGCTGCTCAGGAAGAACAAGCGCTAATTTTACATTATCAAATTCTAGCATTGCCCATGAATCGTCTTGATAGAGTATACCACATTTAAAATTTTCAGTGTACCAAACAACAGATTTAGTAATATCATCAGTGCAAATAGCAACGTGATCGAGTATATCTTTTTTCATATTTCTCCTAAATTTAAAAATTGATAGTGAAAATTAATAAAACAATATGTATTTTGATAATAGAATGAACGATAAAATCCCAATTTTTTCTTTACCACTTGTTTTACTTCCAGGCGAAAAGCTTCCACTACATATCTTTGAATCCAAATATAAAAAAATGGTAGAGTATTGCCTAAAACACAACCAAAAATTTGGTATTATAAACTCAAAAAATAACGATACTTTATCTATTGGCTGCACAGCGGAAATAACCCAAGTAGTAGGCGCAGAAGGAAATACAGGTGAATATGATATTGTTGTTACTGGGGTAGAAAGATTCATTGTTAAGAGTTATAATTTCTCAAAAGACTATAAGCAAGCATATGTTAAAACTTGGCAGGATATAGACGATTCAGTTGATGAAGTTTTGCTTCAGGAGACAAATGTTTTTCTTTATGAAGTCTTAATGAAATTAGGTGCCTCTTCTAAAATTGCTCAAATTAATGTACCAAAGGCAGCTTTTGAAATTTCATCAATGCTTGATATAGATAAACGTGCTAAAAAATTACTACTTAAAAGTCAGTCTGAAAAAGACAGATTAGTTATTCTAAAGAGAATTCTTAAAAAAGCTATAGTAAAAATTGATTACGAAGATCCCATTCAGTCTGGATACAATAACTATTCCCAATTTGAAGCTTAAGTAGTTTTTTTTCTAGAAATTAAATTAATAAAATCATCAATTATTACATAAGATACTGGAACCAGTAGAAGAATAACCGTAGTAGCAAATAAAATTCCTATTCCTAGTGAAATTGCCATTGGTTTTAAGAAGAGTACTTGCGTAGTTTGATTGAAGAGAAGTGGAGCAATTCCTAAAAAGGTAGTCAAAGATGTCAAGACTACAGGACGAAATCTTGATCGTACTGCATCAATAACTGCCTTCAAAGTTGAATCACCCTTTTCTTTTGCTCTGTTAACAAATACTACAAGCAATAAGCTATCATTTACAACAACTCCGGAAAGTGCAACTACTCCAAGCAATGATAAAACTGACATTGGTTGAAATAGCATGAAGTGACCAAAAATTGCACCCATCATTCCAAATGGAATTGCTGAGAGAATGATTAAAGGCTTGAAGTAAGATTGAAGAGGAATAGCGAGTAAAACAAATATTGCAAATATTGCTACTCCAAACTTAACAAAGATATCTTGAAGTTGTTCTGCTTGTTCCGCAGCTTCTCCTGCAAGCGAAAAATTAATCTCATCTGCATTATCCATAATATTTTTAAGCTTTCCAATTGGTTTCCCTTCGGGATTAAGCATAGAAGATAAAATCATTGATGAGGTATTTTTGCTTATATCTACATCTGAGGTAATTTCTACTACTCGTTTACCATCAATTCTTTTGATAGCAGATTTTCCAGGTATTTCTTTTACTTTAGCAACAGCATAAAGAGGAATTTTTATACCTGTGCTTGTCCTTATTCTTAGATTTTCAAGTGTTCTTGCATTATCTCTTTCTTTTTTAGTAAGCTTTAACATTACTTTTATATCATCATCCCCTCGTTGAATTCTTTGCACTTCTTCACCGTAGAATGCTTGCCTTACTTGTCTTGCAATTGTAGCAGTTGTTAAGCCATAGGCTTCAGCGGCAGGTAGGAGCTCAATTTGTAATTCACTTTTGCCTATTTTATCAGAATCTGTTAAATCATAAATTCCTCCATAGGTACTTAGAAGAACCTTTGTATCATTTACAATTCTATTCAATTCATCAAAATTATCTCCTGAAAATTGGAAATGTATCGGCTTACCAGCGCTAAAAATATTAGCACTAAAATTAAGCCTTTCAACGCCAGGAATAATACCAACTCTATCCCTTAATATATTTATAATATCATATGCTCCCGTTAAACCCCATCTATTATCAGCAGGTGTAAGTACAATTACAATTTCTCCCAAGTGAGGAGTAGTGCTAGATTGAACTACAGGTCCTGTCGGACTACTTTCTGCTTCCTGTGAACTGAAATATTGTGCACCAACAGTTGTAAGTACATGTGCAATAATTTCTTTACCGCTATCATTATTTAATTCATTTTTAAGCTTCAACGCTTCTTTTTCAATAATTTGAGTAACTTCCGCTGTTTTTTCTATTGGAGTACCTTCCGGGAGATCAATAACTATGGCAACTTCTTCTGCTTCTAACACTGGGAAAAATTGCCACTTCACCCATCCACCTGCTAGAAGAGAAAATGAGATTAAGAGTATTCCAACAAAAACTGCAACTGTCTCATATCTCTTTTTAATAGACTTTACTACTAGCGGTAACCAAACATCATCAACAAATTTGTACAATCTTTCTGAACAAAAATTTCTAGCAGCCTTCAATTTTTTGCCAAATCCTACGAACCTATATTGAAACCATTCACCTGCATGATTTAAGTGAGCAGGCAGTATTGTAGTAGATTCAATTAAAGAAAAAACAAGAATAGGAATTGCAGTTAGAGGAAAGGTTCTCCATATTGGTCCAGTATCACCAGCTAAATCAAGCATCGGGGCAAAAACAACAATTGTTGTTAATATACCAAAGAATACCGGAAGCATAACTTCCATAGTCCCTTTTATAGTTGATGTAAAATTATCTTCGCTAAGTTTGATTCTTCTTCTAAAAACATTTTCTCCAACAATAATTGCGTCGTCTACAACAATACCAAGAACTACAATAAACATAAAAGTAGATAATACATTAATAGTTACACCCAATATTGGTAGTAAAATAAGTGCGCCACCAAAAGAAATTGGAATACCCATTGCAACCCAAAAAGCAACTGAAGGGCGTAAAAACATAGTCAACAGTATTAAAACTAGAACCATTCCAATTGCAAAATTTTTATAAAGAATATTTATTCTATCTTCTAGATACCTCGCTTGATCATACCAGTAATCAACCTTAATATTTTCAGGCATTTCAGCCTTTTTCAATAATACAAAATTTCTTAATTGATCCGCTGCAGTCAATACATCTTGATTTCCAACAAGGTTCGCACTTATGAACATTGCTTTTGTACCATCCCATTTATAGAACTGATCCACTTCTTGAAATGTATCTTTGATTGTTGCAATATCTTTAAGAAGTAATGTGCTACCATTTATATTGGTCCTAATAACAATATTTTCAAATTCTTCAGCTTTATATGATTGACCCACAGTTCTAATTAGTAAATCTCCTTTTGAACTGGATAGTACTCCACCTGGCAAATCAATAGATCCCATATTTATAGCGTAAGAAATTTCATCAAAAGTAAGATTATACTTCTGAAGACTATTTTCTGAAATCTCTATTGATATTTCCCTACTTCTGTTTCCATATATTTCTGTAAAAGAGACCTCGCTTAATCCTTTTATTTCTTCATTGATACCTTTTGTTACATTTAAAAGAACGTTTTCAGAAACATCACCATAGACAACAACATCGAGTACTTTTTCAGTAACCTCTAGTTCTTGAATTATTGGTTTTTCGCTATTATCTGGAAAGGTAGTAATGCCACTTACTATTGTTTTTATTTCATCAACTGTATTGTCAAAATCAGCACTTGCAAAAACTTTAGCGCTTACTATACCAATACCTTCCAGAGAATAGGATCGTAACTTTTTGATTCCAGAAACCCCTTCGAGCCTATCTTCAATCTTTGATGATATAGAAGCTTCTACTTCTGAAGCTGAGGCTCCTGGATAAGGAACTGTAACATTTACAATAGCAACATCGGGCACTGGAAAAAATTCAGCCTTTATTGAAGGATAAGAGATAAAAAATCCGCCGACAATAAGAAAAAACATGAAAAGATTAGCTGGAACGCTATTCTTTACAAACCAAGTAACTATCCCACGCATTATTGATAAATTGGGTTTACAGTTATTCCGTCAGAAGCTGTAGAAAGCTTGGTTGTTACAAGTCTTTCGCCTGCTTTCAAATTATCTTTAGCAATTATAAATTTATTATATTTTTTTAAAACTTTTATACTTCTACTTTGCAATTGATTATTCTTATTAATTACAAAAACCTCGTTATTTTCTGAAATTGCACTAATAGGAATTATAAAAACATTTTGTAGAATGACACCATCAATTTGAGCTTCAACAAAAAGACCAATTGGTAAATTTGGCTTATCAATTTCAATAAAATCGTTTTTAAAGACAGCGATTAAATTTATCATTCTTGTAACTGGGTCAATGACTCCGTCAACACGTTCAAGCTTTCCTTCCCATTCTTGATTTTGACCCTTATAAAAGCTGCTAATTGTAACCTTTGCCTGTTCGGAAGGGTTTAATTTTCTGCCGTCCATCGGAATGCTTAAAAACTGTAAATCATTATCCTTAACAGATAGTGTGACCTCAATTTCACTAGAGGTGTACATTGCTCCAATTGGCTGGCCTGGAATAATAGTTGTACCAATATCGATATTCGCGCTTTGAATTCTTCCAGAATATGGAGCTACAATTTCTGTTTTATTTAGTTTTTTTTCGGCAGAATTTACTTGAGCCTTTGCAACCTCTATTAACGCTTCGGCCTGTTTTAGCTGAGGTTTTTGTAGAGTTAAATCACTAGCTTGACCTTCTCCCAGTTTTTCCCATGCTTCTTTTGCAACTTCTGACTCTACAACCTGCAAAGAATATTGAACCTCTGCATTTGCGAGCTGTAAAAGTGCATTCTTATATTTTAGCTGTAAATCAGTATCGTCAATTTTAGCTAATATTTCACCAGAAAGAACTGACGATCCTTCTGAAAACTTCTTAGATCGGTAAACTACTTCACCTCCAACCTCTGCATTCAAAACAGTTTGAGTTAAAGGCTCTGTTGTTCCGGTAGAGTTTATTGTTACTTGAAAATTTTCTGGAGTTAAAATTTGTACAACAACATCAGGAGGAGGTACATCTTCTACTGGGTCCGGTTGAACCTGACCTAAAAGCCATAAAATATAAGATACCGAAATAGCTCCAAAAAGAATGAAAATCGGCTTTAATTTATTAATCATTTTTTGTATTTAAACCCTCCGCCTAAGGCCAAAATTAAATTTATTCTTTGTTCTAAGCGAACTTTTTCTGCTCTTGCTTTGAAATCAAGGCTATTGTTAAGTGCATTGTTAGCGTTTATAGCATCTTCAAAGCTTGCAGCCCCTTTACTAAACTTTTCAAAAGTAGTATTATATATACTTGTAGCCAACGATACATTTGTATTAGCGATTAAAAGAGCCTCGTTTGCAATTTTATCTGATTCGATAGCATTTTCTACTTCTTTATAAGCATTAAGAAGAGAACCAACAAAATCTAACATTGCAATTTCTTTGTTTGTGCTAGCTATTTTCTTATTAGCTATAAGTTTTCCTCCATTAAATATTGGTAAAAAAATATTTAAGCCATTAGACCAAACAGTGAAATCTTCGTCAACTAAGTCTTTTAAATCATTAGAGGAACTACCAAATGATCCGGTAAGACTAAATGATGGAAGTAATGTAAGGAGGGCTTTTCTATCTAAGGCTTTTGAAGCTAATAAATTATATTGTTGAGCCACTAAATCTGGCCTTCTTTTGATAATATCTGCAGGAATCAACAAAGGTAAATTTGGAATTGCAGAAGGAAAGTTGTCTTTATGTTTAAAATCTTCATTTGGGTAGTTCAGAATTAAGAACTGAGCTTCTCTTTTGAGCGCATTTATTGCAAGCCGTTTATTTTGAAAATCTGATTTTGTAGCATTGAATAGAATTTCGGATTGTTGATACGCTTCAAATGAGATGCTTCCTTTTTTATAACGTAGAGAGTAAAGTGAAAATATTGTTTCAGCATTCGCTAGTTTTTGTGCGCTATGAATTAGTATCTTGTCAGCTTCGATTATCGAAAAATAAAGTTTTGTAGCTTCAGCAGTTAAGGATAGTCTTAAAAAATCTTCATAATATTTTGTGGATAAATATTGCTGTTTTGATGCAAGTCGATCTTGTCTTAATTTTCCCCAAATATCAATCTCCCATTGTGTGCCTAAGGACAAATTAAAATTTTCTTGAGTAAATACTGAAATATCTTCAGAAGGTTGACCAAATAGTGTTGAAAACATAGGGGGAAATCCAGCAGTATTTTGTTCGGATTTACTTCCAGAGCTTGTTCCAGAAATAGTTGGAAATAATGATCCCCTAGAAATAACAGCTCCCTGTTTTGCTTTTCTTGTATTTAGCATTGCTTTTTCAATATTAATATTGTTCTCAATAAAATCATTGAGGAAATTATCTAAGATTGGATCATTGAATTCATTCCACCAATTTTCATTTTGTAGATTATTAGATATATTTATCTCCCAATCTGAAGGTATAGGAATATTGATAATTTCATCAGGCGTTATTGCCTTTCTAGAAGCACAGCTATTCAAAAAGAGAGCTATAAATAAAAGATAATACTTCATTTTATTTACTCATCAAATATTCAGATGTTTTAAAAAGCGACAACAAACTTATTGACCATGCAAGACTAATTATAAAGTAAGCAAAATAGCTATTTGTTACCTCAGCGGCACCAATTCCTTCTCCAGCTATATATGCTAGAGGAGCAAGCAATCCATAAAAAGCAATAAAGTAATATTTACCAATTAAAAATTTCATTGCATGATTAATTTGGGCTGTGAAGCCTGCCCACATACAAATGATCCACAAAGGAGCTAAGTTAGGAGCAAATTCTAAAGTTCCGTTATACTGCACTATACCAAATAAGGAAAAACTAGAATCAACTAAAAGCCCAAAAATAATAGAAATAAATATTAACTGTACTTCTTGTTTTAAATGATCTGTTACAATTAAAAAGTGCAAAAATAGAAAAATAAAAGTTGGGACGACTGCAACTATTGGGTTACCACTTGCGCCACTGTATACGCAGGAAAACCATACAACTGTAAAACCTACATAGTTGATCATTATGTTAGACTTAGAAAGAATGTAGCTTATCATCAATTAAACTTATCTTTAATAATTTGAAATCTAAAGTCAAAGATTTGATTTAATTGTGGTTTTATTAATAAAGGATGGACAATTTTTCTAAACGCTTGAATTGGAAGAGCATATGTAATCTCATCAATAATTAATACCCCTCCTTCAACTTCCTTAAAAATATGTTTATGATGCCAGTAGCTGTATGGACCTTTTAATTGCTCATCAACAAAATATTCATTCTTTTTGTAACTGGTAATCATGGTTCTCCAGCGAACTGGCACCCCTAAAATTTTAACAGTATAATCAATTATTGCACCATCCTTCATTTCAACAGGTTTTGGAGTTATAATATTAAATCCCATTGAAGATGGAGTAATTTTTTCTAAATTTTCGGGTCTTGAAAAAAATTCAAAAACTGTATCCATATCACTAGGAACAAATTGCTCTTTTGAAAATGAATAAATCTTGGGCTGCCTTAAAAAAGAACCTAAAAAGGTAATTACTAAAACTGCAATTACTACTAGTGCTATATTTTTTCTATTTAAACTCATAAATGTGTGTGGCTCGGGAGGGAATTGAACCCCCGACACAAGGATTTTCAGTCCTCTGCTCTACCAACTGAGCTACCGAGCCAGCAAAAATGCGTGAAAAACTACGCAATATTAGTTATTTAAAAAACACATAAATATTTATTAGCTTAAGAAATGAAAAAAATTGTTATTGCCTCATCTAATAAACACAAAATATCTGAAATTTCAACAAACATTCAACCATTTTTTGATACAATATTATCTTTAAGCGATTTTGCTGAAATTGGAGAAATAATTGAAGATGGAACAACTATTCAAGAAAATTCGTTTATAAAATCAAAAGCTTCATTCAATCACACTGGGTTGGCTTCAGTAGCTGACGATACAATATTAGAAGTTGACTTTTTAAATGGAGAGCCAGGATTATTCACAGCGAGGTATGCTGGGAAAAATGCTACATACAAACAAAACATGAATAAGTTATTAAAAGAACTAAATGGCGTTGAAGATAAGATGCGTACTGCAAGGTTTAGAACAGTTATTTCCTATGTTGACGGAATTAATGATTTCTATGTTGAGGGTATTTTAGAGGGATCAATCTTAAAAAATAAAAAAGGAAGTAACGGATTTGGTTATGATCCAATTTTTTTTGCAAGTGAATTTGGTGAGTCATTAGCGCAAATGGACTCATCATTGAAAAATAACATCAGTCACAGAGGATTAGCAATTAAAAAGTTTGTTTCTAAGATCAGTGAGCTTAATAAATGAAATTTTTTTTAATTTTAATTATAAGTTTTAATATATCTTTAGCTAATGGAAGCTTAAAAAATAGCTCTTCAGACCCTTTTAAAAAGAATAAAAAAGTTAATTATTCATTAAATAATATAAGTAATTATCCAATTGGAATTTTTTCATATGATAAAAAATACTTTCAATATGATGTCTCGTTTGATAAAGAATTTCAATATATAACCATATCAGAAAACTTTTTAAGTAGGCCATATGGGCTATCGTATGTTTCATCTTTTGATAACTACATTAAAAGCCTTTATTCATCAAATCAAAAATTTAATTTAGCACAACCATTTATTTACTCTTCTTCAGACACTACCATAAGCAAGAAGAAAGATAAATTTATGCAGATTGCAGCAATAGACCTTGGCGCATTAGGACAAGCCTCTTTAAGAGTTCAAGGAAATATCAATTTATCAGGAAAACTGGTTAATCAAGATCAAGAGCTAGTAAGGTCATCTTATAAAGAACAAGAAAAAACGAATTTTAAGTTTGACCAAAAGCAGCAACTTAATGTTCAAGGTAAGATTGGCGATAATATTACCGTTTCACTTGATCAAAACTCAGAAAGAGATTTTGACTGGGAAAATACGATTCGCGTAGACTATCAAGGTAAAGAAGATGATATTTTACAAAAGTTAGAAATGGGAAATATTTCTCTTTCATTACCTTCAACAGAATTCGTTACTTTTTCAGGTCAAAATCAAGGTCTGTTTGGAGTTAAGGCACTATCCAAGCTTGGTCCAGTAAATATTACTAGCATAGCTTCTGTTGAAAAAACAAAAAAACAATCCCAAAAATATAAAGGTACTTCAGAATTAAGAGTTAATGAAATTCAAGATTATGATTATAGAAAAAATTTATATTTTTTCATTCACGAATGGTTTAGAAACGGTTCAAATGATGTCGTCGGATCAAATGGGTTTAGCTTAAATATTCCATCGTATTATCCATTGGTAAACGGATTACATCCAATAGGAAATGTAGTTGTTACAGATTTCGAGCTTTATAAAATTGATGCGTCAAATAATCCTAAAGCAGATCCTGGAACAGCCTATATAGATCCTAGTGATCCAAACAATTTTTCTGATAAAAGTAAGGAAGGTGCTTTTATAAGACTAGAAAGAGGAACCCATTATTCTATAAATGAAGATCTTGGATTTATCAGAATGCAAAATACTCTTCAAAATGAAATTATTGCTGCTCACTACAGTTTAATAGATAGAGTCACAGGTGAAACAATCATTCAAATTGGAGAAGGAATAAATGAAAGTAATTCAACGCTTAGATTAAAAATGATTAAAGCTCAGTCATCGCATCCAAACCATCCAGTGTGGGATTTAATGTTTAAAAATGTTTATTCAATGGGTGCAACAAATATAGATGTTGAGAGCTTAGAAGTTCAAATATTAGATAATTTTTCTACACCGCTAAGCGACAGAGCAGAAGACGGAAACACCTTTTTAAATCTTTTTGGACTTGATAATTTTAACCAGTCGGGTTCTCCATCTCCAGATGAGGTAATTGATTTTAATAATCCTAATCTTGTTAATCTTGTAGCTGGAGAAATTCATCTTCCATCTTTACTTCCATTTGTATCTGAGCAAACAATAAGTGGCGGAAATAATAATACAGAACTTTCCTCATATCTTCAAACTGGTAAAATGTATACTTCCTCAAATAGAACAGAATATACAGGTGATGCAAGATTTACGATTAATGCAAACTATACAAATCCCACTTCAACAATTAATTTAGGATTTACTTTGGTCGAAGGAAGTGAAGAGATCTTTTCAAATGGAGAAAAGTTAGAAAGAGGCCAAGATTATCAAATAGATTATTTTTCAGGAATGATAGTTTTAACAGGGAATATTGATCCAAATAGCGAGTTAAATATTACATATGATAAACATGATCTTGTTTCGTTTGATAGAAAAATAATGGCTGGATCAAGAGCTCAGATTGATTTTAGTGAAAACTCTTTTCTTGGGCTTACAGCTCTTTATTATGATCAAGATATTGTTAACAAAAAAGTTGAAGTAGGATATGAACCTATTCAAAATTTTATATGGGATATTAATGGAAGGTATGAAAAAGACTTAGAAAATTTATCTTCAAAAATTAATCAATTAAATTTTTTAAATGCAGAAAAGATATCTAATTTTTCAATTGAAGGAGAAATAGCACAAGTTTTACCTAATCCAAATTCAATATCTAATGCAAGAACAGGGGATAAAAATGGCGTAGCATTTATAGATGATTTTGAAGGTGCAAAAAGGGTCACGAATCCATCAATTTTAAGAAGATTTTGGAATATATCATCTGCGCCTTTAGATAATGAAACCAACCAGGAATACAGCCAAAGAAATCGATTAAGGATGTATTGGTACAATCCCTATTCGCAGGTATTAACTAATAATATTTGGCCTAATATATCAACATCTCAAAGGGCGCAAAATTTAACAACTGACATTCTAGTTTTAAAGTACGAGCCTCAAGAATTTCAATCTGCAGTTGATCCTGATTCATTATGGGCAGGTGTTATAACTCCTATGTTTGTTGGTGATTACGACCAAACAAGAAGTAGATTTTTTGAAATTTGGCTAAGAGGAGATACTGGAAATTTGACTATTGACTTAGGAAAAATAAGTGAAGATTATAATGGTAATGGCTCTTTAAATACCGAAGATGTTCCAGATGCTGGGTTAGCTTTAGGAAATGGCTTTCTTGAAGAAGATGAAGATACAGGATTAGATGGGTGTTTTGATGAATTTGAGGATGGATTTGGTACTTGTTTAGATAACAATGGGAATACTTATTCACAATTATTAGCTATCGGAGAAACTCAATTAATAAATGCATCTTCTGATGTTAATCCGGAAGACCCTAATAAAGATAATTGGAACTATGTCGAGGGTAGTCAAAACTATGAGAATGTAAATGGTACAGAAAATAACGGTACCGGGGACAGAATACAAACGGGTGGTAAATATCCAGATACAGAAGATTTAGACAGATCTGGATTTCTTGATAAAACAAATGATTATTTTACAAAGACTATTTCACTAAACGATAGCACTTATGTGGCGGGATCTTCTGAGGTGAATGGTGTAGAAACAGGCTGGAAATTGGTTAGAATTCCTATAAGTCATTTTGATAAAATTCAAGATATCACTCTAAGCGAGATAAAGTATGTTAGACTTGTAGTTTCAGGAGTTGAAGAACCAACACAACTTGAAATCGCTAAAATTGAACTGGTTGGTAATGCCTGGCAAGAGCTTGGAACATCTTTAGCAAATCAAGAAAATTATACTGCGCAAGATAGTACATTCATAGTTTCAGTTATTAACGACGAGGATAATCCAAATTACGTACCACCAAAGGGTGTTTTTGGAGAGTACGATCAAATCAACCAAATAAGATCTAAAGAGCAATCGTTAGTTTTGAAATTTGATAACCTTGACCCAGAATATAAAGGTGCAGCAAAAAAAATCTTATCCATGGATAAGAAAAAAGGTCAGAGTTTTTTAATGTATGATAAAATGAAAATGTTCATTTATGGAAATAGTGACTTTGCCACAGAAAATAATACAGATCTCACATTTTTTATTCAGTTTGGTAATGGAGATGAATATTACAAACTTTCAAAGCCAGTTTATGATAATTGGGATGAAGAGTTAAAAAGAAATGAAATCAATTTAGATCTTAATTGGCTTACAAACCTAAAAAATGAGACTTTAGAAACCTTATCGTTAATAAATGAAAATGATACATTTACAGACTCTTTAAATTATAAGAAATATTCTTTCATAAATGACGATACAGTCTATAAGGATGTTGAAATTATAGGAAATCCTTCTTTATCAAGATTACAATACTTTATAGTTGGTATTGAAAACGATTCAGACCATCCTATTAGTGGGGAAGTTTGGTTGGATGAATTAAGACTCAGTGGAGTTAAAAAAGAGTCAGGTATGGCTGTAAGGCTTAAGTCAAAATTTAATTTATCCGATTTTAGCAAAAGCACCATATCCTATAGTAGAAAAGATGCAGATTTCCATATTTTGCAAGAAAGAATTGGATCAAATCAAACAGTTGAGAATTTTACTTTTAATAATAATTTACAGTTAGGGAGTCTATTTCCAAGCAAGATGGGAATAGCTTTTCCAGTTAATATGAGTTATAACATGATTAATAATTCTCCAAAATTCTTCCCTGGAACAGATATTCGAACTAATGGATCTGCACCAGACTCAATTTTAGTTAAGTCAGCTACTTTAAATTTAAATGGTAAAGTTTCAAAAAGGGTTAAATCTGAAAATCCTTTTATAAAGTATTCATTAGATAACTTAAGCTTAGGTTTTAATCTTTCGTCACAAAATAAGTCCGATGTTATCATGGAGTCTGTTGATATAAGTAAAATTAAAACCACCGTTGATTATAACTTAAGATTCCCAACAGATAATTATATCGAAGCATTTAAATGGGCAGAAAAAATACCTTTTATTGGCGATGAATTAAGTGAAACTAAGTTTTTTTATACTCCATCAACTTTTACATCCGCAATAAATATAAATAGAAACCTAACTGAAAAAATTTCAAGAAGTAATAGTGATCTAATTGAAGATTTTAGTTTAGGACTTGAACGAAGATTTACAGTTAACTATAAGGTTTTTGATAATACTAACATTACTTATAATAAAAATGTAAGAAGCGATATGTCCAATTATAGAGATGAAGTTCTTAGTAGTTTAAAAGTCGGTGCATTAACTAATACAGCTGAGATATTTACATATACTTTTAGTCCACAGTGGATTGAATGGTTTAAGCCAAATTTTTCATATAATTCAAACTATTTATGGAACAAGCCGTCGAATAGTATTATTGATGCAGCAAATATAAATTTAAGAAAAAATACAAGTATGAATTTTTCAATTTCTCCAACAGAGCTTATGGAAACATTCTATACACCGCTTTCTAAAAAGCAATCTAATCAATCTCCAAGAACAAGATCTAGAGGGCTTGAAGAGGTAAAGTCTTCAGATAAAGTAGATGAGGAAGAAAACGTCAATGATAAATCTCAAAAAAAGAGAAAAACATTAGAAAATAGCCTTGCCCTTGAAAGAATTTATAATGAATCTAAAAAAATTGAGCCTATATCTTTTAGTATTACAAATAATATGATTAGAAATTCAAATGGAGTTAATGATGATATTCCACTTAGTTATCGCCTTGGATTTAAAGACGATATTGATATATCATCAGTATCCGAGGTTGGATTAAATACTGGTGCTAATGATATAAAAAAATCTTTTTCTGCTAGAACTGGAATTAGATTTAGTCCAAAAACATCACTAAGTATATCATTCAATGAAAGTATTTCTTCAAATATTAATGGATATAATATAGATATTCGATCAATCAGTAGAGATTATATTTCATACGGGGACTATTTATCTGAAGGTTTGCCATTTTCTAATTGGTCACTTAGGGTTGGGGGGCTTGAAAAAATCAATTTTATTAAACCTTTAGTTACTTCAATGTCCTTAGAGCATGCTTTTTCAGGTAAACAAAATCTATCTTGGAAGTTTAACGAAGATGGTATCTCTCCCATTAGTTTATTGAAAATTTCATCATTTGAAGATGATTTCAATGATAGCATCCAGTTTTCTAGAATTACTAGATCTTTTAATCCTTTGGTTGGTATTAGTACTACATTTAAAAATGGAATTTCAACAAATATTAGAAGCAATTTAACCCACACTCTTGATGAAGTCGCAAATGGTCTTACTTACATATCGGATAATAGCATCCTTACTACTATTACTTATAATTTTTCTAAAGGAATAAGATTTTCTCTACCATTTTCTGAAAGAAATATTAACTTGAGAAATAATATGAATATCACATTAAATATAGATTATTCTCAGAAAAAAGAAGAGGGATCCAAAGATAAGATTAATTTTGTTGAACAGAATTTTACAAATTCGCTTAAAAGTGTATTAAGAATTACCTATACATTAACTGATGACATTACTGGAAGTTTATTTTATGAATATAGAGAAAATGATACAAGGTTAACGGGTAGGAGAATTGATAGAGACTTTGGTCTCAATTTAAACGTAGCTATTAGAGGACAATGATAAAACTTATTTTAATATTATTGCTCATCGCGAGTTGCTCAAAAAACAATCTACAAGATAATATTCCTAATTTTAATCATGAAAGAGCATTTCAACATTTAGTTGATCAATGTAATTATGGACCAAGAAATCCAGGATCAGAGGGTTATAATAATTTTTCCAAATACCTTGAACAGTACCTTAAAAATTTATCTACCGAAGTAATTGTTCAAGATTTCACTTATCTAGAGCACATTACTGATATTGAACGAAGTGGTAAGAATTTTATTATTCAATTTAATAAAGAATCTAATGAGAGAATTTTAATTGGAGCTCATTGGGATACCAGAGCTTTTTCAGATGAAGATCCCAATGAAAATAATAGAAATCTTCCTGTTTTAGGTGCAAATGATGGAGCAAGTGGAACAGCTATACTGATGGAGCTAGCTACAATATTTTACGATGAAAACCCTCCTATTGGTATAGATTTAGTTTTTTTTGATGCAGAGGATGTGGGGATATCTGGCCAGCCAACTACATATGCAATGGGATCAGAATATTTTTCAAAAAATTTACCAATTGATAAACCGGATTCGGGCATTATAGTAGATATGGTTGGTGATAAATACCTTAAAATACCAATTGAAAGATTCTCATATCAGATCGATAAAGACAGAGTAAAAGAATTATGGAATTTAGCAAGCGACCTTTCTTTAAACGCCTTTGACTACACTATTGGTTACGAAATTTATGATGATCATATACCTTTGTGGGAAAATGCTAAAATTCCTACTATAGATATTATTGATTTTGATTATCCAAATCTATTTTACAACCACTGGCATACCCAGAATGATATTCCCGAAAATTGTTCACCACAAAGCTTGGGACAAGTTGGTACTTTATTAGTAAATTACATATATGGAAAAAGTTCTTAAATTTTTTTTATTATTTATTTTTGTCATTTCGTGCTCTGGAGGTGGAGGATCTTCAACACCAACTGATAGTGATAATGGAGATGGTGAAGATAATACCAATCCATATGAGCTCCCCAATGCCATAAATTATAATATTGCGAATCAAGTTGAAGTTGTAACTTGGAACATTAGACAATTTCCTCAACACTCTACTTCAGTAGATTATGTAAAAAATCTATTAGAAAAATGGAATGCTGATATTTATTTAATGCAAGAAATTTCAAGTGAATCAGACCTTATCGCTATGGTAAACTCAATGCCAAATTATTCATATGTTTTGGATGAAGAGTCTGGCAATCTTGGCTTTGCCCTTGTATATAAAAACGAAAATGTTACATACATTTCTAAAAATGAATTATGGGCTGATACGCCAAATTCTTCAAGTGATTGTGCTGGTGATTATCTCAATTGTAAGTTATATCAGTTTGCAAGCAGACCTCCAATGGAAAGCTATTTGACATGGACCGACGGTACCAAAACTATGAACCTTTATGTCATTAATGTTCACTACAAGTGTTGTGGAAGTGATTCTTACGATGCTAATGATTTAACAAATGAAGCTACCAGACGACATCACGCTAGCCTTCTTTTATCAGATTATTTAATCAATAGTAGAGAAAATGATAACGTTATATTGGTCGGCGATTTTAATAATGTTGGTTCCCAAAGTACTACCAACCCAACATTAAGCCCATTTACTGATTCAGCATCTTTCGATTCTGCAAACTCATTTAGACTTACAGATTTAAATATTCTTGAAGGTCCTGCAAATGGATATTCATGGCAAGGATGGACAAGTTCCTACTCTGCTGCTCACTTTGATCATATTATTATCAATCAATCTATGTTAACATTTGATGCAACTTCTGCTACTAGTGTTATACAGTTACCCGCTGAAACAGGGCTTTCAAATTCTAATGTATCAAATAGAATATCTGATCACCAACCCGTGATATATAGATTTTATCCTTGAACTTTTCAATTAAATTTATATTTATAATCCCTTGCTTTTATAGTATTGTATTTTCGCAAGATTTTTCATTAATAGATAAAGATTTTAGTGAATTAAACTTTAATAAAACCATAATTCCCCTAGAGCAACTGAATGATTTATATCCAAATAGTACTGATATTCTTTTAAGATTATCTATTGCTCACCATTATTTGTCAGAACAGGCAAAACAAAAAAATGAAGATAAAGAAAATGCTCAGAAAGCATTTAAATATATTCAACAGGCTTATGATTTAAATTCAGAAAATTCAGAGGTATTAAAGTGGTACGTGATCGCGCTTGGGAAAACAGTTGAAGAAGAAAGCATTAGAAAGCAAATAGAGCAATCAAAAAATATTGAAAAATTATCATTAAAGGTTATCGATTTACTGCCAAATGATGAATTTTGCTATAATATAATGGGACAATGGCATTATAAGTTGGCCAGTTTAAGCAAAGCATCAAGAAGAATTGCTTCTTTTTTATTTTCTGAGCCACCTATTGGTTCATTTATAAAAGCTAAATTTTATTTGGAGCAAAGTATAAAAATAAATCCCAATTATATTGGAACATATTATTGGCTTGGTAAAACTTATATTGCATTAGGCAATCCTAAAAAAGCAAAAGAGTTATTTGAAATAGGTATTCTTTTAGAAAGACCTTTTAAACGAGAAGAAGAGATTTATAGAAAGATAAATTCATTAATTAATAATTAAAGTTTTCTAACCTTTTTAAAATTTTTGGGAATTTTAAACGCTTCAGGTGAAAAACTTATTTCTTCATGTGTGATTAAGTTAAAATCAAAACTTCCATCATCGTCTTTAGTAAAAAATTTTACAATAACAGCATTTTCATCAATTCCATATTTAGCGAAATTTTCCGAGTAACTAAACCAATTATTTTCAAACTTATTGACTTGCTCTTTAATTATTTTTACAAAAATAGGTTCAGTCGATGTATTGGTAAACCATATCTGAGTATTGTTAGAATCTCCGATCACAAGTTTATAAGCTTCAAATCCATTTATAATTTCAGGTACTTCAGAAATCATAAATTTCTCTATTTCATCATCATTCGTTTCTGAATTATCATTCTGGCCTGCGTTAAGGTTTTCTTTTTTTTCCGCAATAATTTCTTGAAGGGTTCTAGAAGTAAATTTTTTTTTCTTATAGTCAATTTTTTTCAATGAAGAGTCTTGAAAAGATATAATTGTACCATTATGCATATCTCTACTCATTAACCTTGCAACACCTTTTCCTTTAAACGAAAATTTGACTTTAGAAAAATAATTTTGCTCAGTATATAAAATTTTTGATTCAGATTTCATTGATCCCATTTTGAATGATGCAGTAACTGATGTTTCAACTAAAAAGGTATTTTGGGAGAATATTATTGTTGTAAAAAGGGGGATTAAAAATATTTTAACTTTTAAAAAAGTCAAAATATTATAAACCTGTTTCTTGAACCGTTTTTTCTACTTCGGTTAAAGTATTATTTAAAGCTTTTTGTTCTTCATCATTTAAATCGAAGGTAAGCACTTTTTCTACTCCACCACAGCCTATGACTGTTGGAACTCCTATAAAATATCCGTTAACTCCAAATTCACCTTCACACAAAGCAGCACAAGGAATAACCCTTTTTTTGTCTCTAATGAAACTTTCAACCATTTCAACTGCAGATTGAGCAGGGGCATAAAAAGCTGAACCTTTTCCTAAAAGTTTGACAATTTCTCCTCCACCAAATCTCGTTCTGTCTTCAATAGATTTTATGGTTTCTTCATCTAAAAGCGAACTTAGAGGAACTCCTCCAACTGTAGCTAGTCTGCTTACAGGAACCATAGTATCGCCATGCCCACCTAAAACCATACAGTTTACATCTTGAGATGATAGGTTTGTTGCCTCAGCAATAAATGATCGAAATCTTGTACTGTCTAATGCTCCAGCCATCCCAACAACTTTATTTTTTGGAAAGCCCGATATTTTGTGAAATGCATATACCATTGCATCTAGAGGATTAGAAACTACTATTACAAATGAATCAGGCGCATATTTTTTAACTTGATTAGCAACATTTGTCATAATATCAAGATTTTTTTGAAGTAGATCTTCTCTATCCATTCCAGGTTGACGTGGAAATCCAGCAGTAATAACTACAACATCAGAGTTTTTAATATCTTCAAAGTTTGAAGTCCCAGATAGTTTAGAATCATATCCATCATGAGGTAATAATTGAGAAATATCCAAAGCTTTACCTTTTATAAAACTTTCAGCTTGGGGAACATCTACTATAACTATATCACCTAATTCTTTTTGTGCGGATAAAAGTGCAATATTTCCACCAACTTGACCGCCACCAATTAATGCTATTTTAGGTCTAGACATCTTTTAATTTAATTCATCAACGCTTACAAAGGTAGTGCCACCTTTTTTGCTAAACTTAACTAGGCCATGAGATGTAGCAAAAAGGGTATCATCATTACCTCTTTTTACATTTCTTCCAGGATGGTATCTGGTTCCACGTTGTTTTATAATGATTCCACCAGCAAGAATTGACTGACCATCAGATACTTTGACACCTAGTCTTTTTGCATTAGAATCTCTTCCGTTTCTTGAACTACCTTGTCCTTTCTTATGAGCCATATTTAATACCTTTTATTTTTTTTCTTCAGTTTTTTTAACAGCTGTTTTTTTTGTTTTAGTAGCTGAAATTGACTGAATTTGTAGTAACGTTAAGTCTTGTCTATGTCCACGTTTTCTTTGATAGCCTTTTCTTCTTTTCTTTTTGATAATAGTAACCTTTGAGTCCCTTGAATGTTCAAGAACTTTAGCACTAACATTATATTTGGCTAAATCTTTTGAATCAAAAAGATTTTTATCTTTATCCGAAACAGCTTTGACATTTTCAAATTTAATAGTTTTACCTTCAGCGATATCAATCTTAGAATTAACTAAGAGTTTGTCGCCTTTAGCAACTTTATACTGCTTTCCATATATTTCAACAATTGCAAACATAGCGTGGGAACTTAATAGCTAATTTCTTCCTTTTCAAGTACCTATTTCATTTGTTATATCTTTA
>MDTB01187854.1_pt1 | contig 23127 bp, 23 predicted proteins | sample 811161 | NCBI WGS metagenome assembly MDTB01 (sample SAMN05326650, study PRJNA326480) | marine metagenome | isolation source: seawater | place: Mediterranean Sea | collected 2009
AACGACTCCTTCAGACAACGCCATATACCGGTGTGCGCAGCTATCCTCGAGCGCCACAGGATTTTCTGAGGCATCACGAAAAAATACGATAGGATCACCCATTATAGTGCGCGCCAACGGCCTATCGCCAAGTTCATGATCCCAGGCGGCGACATACCAGCGATTGCGAAGATAAGAAGACATATTTCTTGGCTTTACCGTTCCTAAATCTCAATTATATCATACCCAAAAAAATGCTTAAGCAAAATCGTAGGGTTTTCGGTCCTTCCTATTAAAGTGTTCTAATATAAAGACTGCGTTAAAAATCAGGCACTAAAGTGGAAACAGGCCTAATAAGGAGTATATAACTAATAAGGAGTATATAAATAGTAATGAATTTTGTTCTTACCGACCGCCCTGCAATTGGGGCTCCTGCGAATTTCGAACTTGTTTCTGATTTTGAACCGGCAGGTGATCAACCCCAGGCCATATCAGAGATTATTGACGGTATTAACGCTAAGGAGCGCGACCAAGTGCTTCTTGGGGTCACGGGTTCCGGTAAGACTTTTACCGTTGCCAAAGTCATTCAAAAATTGGGACGGCCAACTCTAATCCTCGCGCCCAACAAAACACTGGCAGCTCAGCTCTATGGTGAAATGAAGTGCTTCTTTCCTAGAAATGCCGTCGAGTATTTTGTTTCATATTATGATTACTACCAACCCGAAGCTTATGTGCCACGCACTGACACCTATATCGAAAAGGATGCGTCTGTAAACGAACAGATTGACCGAATGCGACATGCAGCTACCAGATCACTGCTTGAGCGCCGTGACGTAGTGATCATAGCCTCTGTATCGTGTATTTATGGAATTGGCTCGGTAGAGACATATTCTGAAATGACTATGCGCTTAAAAGCGCGCGAAGACATTCAACGCGGTGCTCTAATGCGGCGCTTAGTCGAGCTGCAATATCGACGTAACGATCAAAATTTCACAAGAGGTACCTTTCGCGTGCGTGGTGACCTGATTGAAATTTTTCCCGCACATTATGAGGACCGCGGCTGGAGAATATCTTTGTTTGGCGACGAGATTGAGTCAATTCATGAGTTTGACCCACTAACCGGGGAAAAAACGGGAGATCTGGATCAGGTAACCATATATCCCAACAGCCACTACGTAACGCCAAAACCAACACTAAAGCAGGCGATAAAGGGTATTAAGCAAGAACTCAAAGTTCGCCTCGCTAATTTACAAAAGGATAACAAACTGCTTGAAGCCCAGAGAATAGAGCAACGGACTGGATTTGATCTTGAGATGATGGAAGCAACTGGGCATTGTGCTGGGATCGAGAACTATTCCCGCTATTTAACCGGGCGCGCACCGGGCGAACCACCACCGACCCTTTTCGAATATTTGCCAAAAGATTCATTACTGGTAGTTGATGAAAGTCATGTCACTATTCCACAAGTCGGCGGCATGTTTAAAGGCGACTTTAATCGTAAAACCACCTTGGCGGAGTTTGGCTTCCGCTTACCCTCGTGCGTCGATAACCGGCCTCTTAAATTTATGGAATGGGAAGGGATGAGACCACAGACAGTATTTGTCTCCGCTACGCCGGGCCCGTGGGAGCTAGAACGAACCGGTGGCGCCTTTATTGAACAAGTCATTCGGCCTACAGGGCTAGTTGACCCGTTATGTATTATTCGACCGGCAGACAACCAGGTCGATGACGTCATGGCGGAATGTCGTGAATGCGCACTTAAGGGACAACGCGTTCTTGTTACTACTTTAACAAAGCGTATGTCAGAGGATCTCACGGAATATATGCAGGAAGCAGGCATCCGCGTCCGATACTTGCATTCAGACATTGATACGCTGGAACGTATAGAGATTATCCGAGATCTGCGGCTCGGTGCCTTTGATGTACTAATTGGCATAAACCTATTGCGCGAGGGGCTAGATATCCCCGAGTGCGCATTAGTGGCAATCCTTGACGCCGATAAGGAAGGGTTTCTCCGCTCCCGGACATCTCTAGTACAAACGATTGGACGTGCAGCGCGTAATGTTGATGGCCGCGTAATTCTTTATGCTGATAAAATGACCGGCTCGTTAACATATGCCATCGACGAGACCAACCGACGAAGAACAAAACAGCAGGCTTTCAATGCAGAAAATGGGATCACACCGGAATCTATCCGTAAAGATATTGGCGATATTCTGCAGTCCGTCTATGAAGGAGACCACTTTACTGTAGACACAGGTGATCAAGAAACCACACATATGGTTGGCAATAATCTGAAAAAACATGTCGAGGAATTAAGAGGGCGAATGCATAATGCAGCTGGCGATCTTGAGTTTGAGGAAGCGGCCCGGCTTCGCGATGAAATTAACCGCCTTGAAACCGTTGAGCTCGGTCTTACTGATCCAGAACCCGTGGGACCCAAACGCCTCGCCGCCCGAATTCGTACAGCTGAAGCTAATAGCCGCAACAAATCTCGCAATACGAGAAAAAAAGTAAAAAATAAGTAGAAGATCAAGTGACGGGGGCTTGAACCCACCCCCACAATCTCGCATTCTGCGAGAATGTCCGATAGCCAATACAAAAACGCTATAGTAACCGGCGGCGCGCGCAGGATAGGTGGCGCAATTGCCCGCAACCTCGCTGCTGATGGGTGGGGTGTTGCTGTGCACTTTCAGGAATCTGGGGAAGAGGCAGATTCTGTAGTCAACGATATTAGGACAAGTGGAGGAAATGCAGTAGCGATCCAGGGTGAACTATCCCAGGACAGCGCCCCGGAGAAGTTAATCAATGAAGCAACAAATAAACTCGGTGTCCTTACTTGTCTTATCAACAATGCATCAGTATTTGAGTCTGATACAATTGAAACAGCAACGCCAGAGAGTTGGAATCTCCATTTAAAAACTAATTTACAGGCACCATTTTTCTTGACCCAGGGTTTCTCGGAAATGCTGCCTGAGGGTGTGGCAGGTAATATCATCAATCTTTTGGATCAACGTGTTTGGAACCTTACACCGTATTTTGCTTCCTATACGGTTAGCAAAAGCGGTTTGTGGACATTAACCCAAAGCCTGGCCCTCGCTCTAGCACCGCGGATACGGGTCAATGGAATTGGTCCCGGGCCCGCGCTCCCCAGCCCTAGACAATCACCGGAACAGTTTGCTGAACAATGCAAAAAAACTCCCCTAAGCTGTGGGACCACTCCAGAGGAAATTTGTGGTGCAGTGCGATTTATTTTGTCCTCTCCATCAATGACAGGCCAAATGATCGCGCTCGATGGTGGAGAGCATCTCGGCTGGACACAACCTAGAGATGATGATGTGCCCATCGAATAAAAACAAAAGTAACAAAATAGGGCTAATGCCCAAAGGGTTTTATAAATGAATTCGCAAGGCTCTATTCAATCGATACTTCACCGCGCCCACCCAAATATACGCCATGTATTTGTCCGGGACCTTGTTATTCCTGCCCTGATTGGTATCCATAAGCATGAGAAAGACGGCCAACAAAATATTCGAATTAATCTTGATATGGAGATTCCAGAAACAGAAAATTCCATTAAGGACCGCCTTTCCGACGTTGTTTGCTATGAAGAGATCGTCGATGGTATTCGAGGAATCGTAAATGCCGGACACATCAATCTCGTCGAAACGCTTGCCGAGAAAATTGCAGCGCGAATACTTATGGATCGAAGAATTGAAAGAGTAAGGGTAAGGATTGAGAAACTCGATATATTCGCTGATGCCTCTAGTGTTGGAATAGAAATCGAGCGTTCGCACAATTAATAATCAAATCAGCTAGAAAAATATTTATTATTATTAATGCTATTTTTGTATGAGCTAAATAATTTATCCTTACTGAACGTCATTTTAAGTATGATATTACAATTGCTATGAAATATATATTTAAATGTAATTACACAATGATTAATACAATTTTTTAATATAAATCAATGGTTTAAATAATAGCCCAATTTATAGGCAATTCTAATAAACTCAATGATCGCAATTAGGTGGGTAGTCCTTAGACAACTTATCGACAGACTTATCCACAACATTGGTGGACAACAGTTACCAAGCAGTTTTGCTAAAAGATAAATCCCTTATTCTATTCCTTTCGGAAGCAAACCCACTCCCAAAAATGATGCTAATCGACGCAAATGAAGAATAAAAAGGAAAATTTGTATCCGATAACTCCGTCGCTAAAGCGCGGCGCGGAAATTATCGCGGTGATTGTTAAGACATTGTCTGGTAGACCCGGTGTTTATCGCATGATTGATGATAATGGAAACCTTCTCTATGTCGGCAAAGCAAAAAACCTCAAACGTCGAGTAGCAAGCTATTCAAGACCAGCAAAGCTGCCTGTTCGAATAAAGCGTATGATCGCTGCAACGCGATCGATGGAGATCGTCGAAACACATACTGAGGTTGATGCCTTACTTCTCGAGAGCAACCTCATAAAAAAGCTAAAACCTCGCTATAATGTAATGCTTCGCGACGACAAATCCTTTCCCCATATTCTACTCACCAGCAATAATGATTGGCCACAACTCATAAAGCATCGAGGGAGGCTCACCAACGAAGGAGAATATTTTGGGCCTTTTGCGTCAGTCGGTGCCGTAAATAAGACCCTTGCCGCCCTGCAGCGAGCTTTTCCGCTGCGCAATTGCACCGACAATAAGTTTTCTAATCGTAACCGGCCATGCCTGCAATTTCAGATTAAACGCTGCTCCGCCCCCTGCGTCGACCGCATCAATTCTAAAGATTACCACGTAATTGTTGATGAAGCCCGAGATTTTCTAACCGGCAAAAACCGTAATCTGCAAAAAGGGTTTTTAGCCCGCATGGAAACAGCAGCAGAGAATATGGATTATGAAACGGCAGCTATTTTTCGGGATCGAATTAGAGCACTAACTCAAATTCAAGCGCACCAGGACATTAATGTCCAAAGCATAGGCAACACAGACATCATCGCGGTATTTGGAACTAAGGGCCTGGTCTGTATACAAGTTTTTTTCTTCAGGAATGGACAAAATCTTGGTAACCGAAGTTATTTCCCCTCGCGCGCCAGTGGCCTTCCGCTGCCCCACGTGTTAGCCTCTTTTATAGGTCAGTTCTACACTGATAAAATCCCACCGCGGGTCATTCTGGTCAATGAGGTCCTTCCTGAGTCTAACTTAATCGCTGACGCGCTCTCCCAACGCGCTAATCATAAGGTCAAGATCAACAAACCTTCCAGGGGGCCTAAACGTGTTTTAGTAAATCACGTTTTTGCAAACGCGAAGGAGGCGTTAGCGCGGCGCATGGCGGAGAGCGGCACTCAGAGGCGCTTGCTTGAAGGTTTAGCAGATGCACTCAAACTAGGCTCCTTACCCGAACGAATAGAAATTTATGACAATAGCCATATATCCGGCACAAAAGCTGTTGGCGGAATGGTTGTAGCGGGGTCTAATGGCCTCCTGAAACAAGCCTATCGTAAATTTAATATAAGAAATAAAAACTTGGCGCCAGGCGACGATTACGGAATGATGCGTGAGGTTTTTACTCGGCGTTTTCGCCGGGCCCTTCAAGAGGACCCTGACCGGGAATCGGGAAACTGGCCAGACTTAGTATTGATCGACGGGGGGCAAGGACATTTGACTGCGGTTAGCGAGGTCATGTCTGAATTAGCGGTTGGTGATATTCCGGTAGTCGCTATTGCGAAGGGGCCGGAACGTGACGCTGGCCGCGAGCGGTTTTTTATAGAAGGTCGCCGGTCATTCATGCTTAAACCGGATGATCCAGTCCTTTATTTTCTGCAGCGTCTTCGCGATGAAGCCCATCGTTTTGCTATTGGTAGTCACCGGGCCCGTCGCAAAAAAGTAATCGGGGAATCCCCCCTGGATGGAATATCCGGAGTTGGGGCAAAACGTAAACAAGCATTACTGTACCATTTCGGCTCCGCGCGTGGCGTTGGAGAAGCCGGGCTTGCCGATCTCGAAGCCGTTTATGGTATCAGCAAGCCATTAGCAAAAAAGATTTATGATCATTTTCACATAGATAATTAAGATGTTTTCCGGTCTAGGGATAATATATACATTTTCTGTCGGTGAGGTATTGGATAACCAGGTCTAAAGAATGCTGAAAACTGTACCGATGTTATTAACTCTGTTCCGAATTGCTGCAATTCCAGGTATTGTGGCATTACTATATTTGGATACCGTTCTTGGCAGGTATTTAGCCTGTACTCTTTTTGGTATCGCTGCGATAACTGATTTTTTTGACGGATACTTAGCCCGTGCCTGGAGCCAGCAATCTAAAATGGGGCAATTTTTAGATCCTGTTGCTGATAAGCTTTTGGTTGCCGCGGCGATATTAATGATGGCCGGTTTCGGTCAAATTAGCGGCTTAGTAATCCTACCGGCGATCGTTATCCTCTGTCGTGAGATCATGGTCTCAGGTTTAAGAGAATTTTTAGCAGAAATCCGAGTTGGAATCCCTGTCAGTACACTTGCAAAATGGAAGACCACACTGCAAATGTTTTCCATTGGGTTTCTCATTGTAGGAGATACTGGCCCAGAATTTCTACCAACCAGGTTAATAGGAGAAACTGGACTATGGATAGCCGCCGTGTTGACGCTTATAACCGGTTATGACTACCTGCATGCTGGATTACGCCATATGGAACCATTAGATAAGCCGGGGGACAGCCCGCACAAAAGTGGTAACTGAGGCCTGGAAAGATCCTGGAGACTGCAATTATGAAAAAATTTGGCCTGGCAGGCTGGAGTGGAAGCGGAAAAACGCGCTTAATAATGCGTTTATTACCCGAGCTAATCGGACGCGGTTATAGCGTCTCGACCATTAAGCACGCCCACCACGATTTTGATATCGATAAACCAGGCAAAGATTCTTTCGAACACCGGCGAGCCGGTGCATTAGAAGTGATGCTTTCTTCGGAAAAACGGTGGGCCCTAATGCACGAACACCGTTCAGTCCCCGAACCTAACGCCGAGGCTTTAATCTCAGAAATGACACCAGTTGATTTAATTCTAATTGAAGGATTTAAGGATGCAGAACACCCGAAGCTCGAAATTCATCGTGATGGAAATGGAAAACCGCTTCTGTACCCAAATGATCCAAACATTGTAGCAATTGCAACTGACAAACCATTAAAGACAAGCCTTCCACGATTAGATATCAACGATATTCTTTCAATAGCCGATTTTATCGAAAGCCATTGTGCCTTAAGGCCGGCCATTTCCGGAGTTGCATAAATATGGCGCAACTTAGCAACGACTGTTTCGCTTTCGGTGACGAATTGATGACAACAGAAAATGCTTTATCTGAATTACGGAACAGATTGGCATGCGTCTGCGAAACTGAAGTTGTTCCACTAACCAGAACAACAGGGCGCATCCTTGCTGAGGATATTATCTCAGACTGCGCGGTTCCGGGCCACAATAATGCGGCAGTTGATGGTTACGCGGTATACTTTGATGATCTTTCACAAAGTGAAAATACATCTCTTCCAATAAAAGGACGGATTACTGCGGGTCACTCTCTTAAAAAGAAAGCAAAACCAGGTAGCGCTTACCGCATATTCACAGGGGCCGAAATGCCGGCTGGGCCTGACACAGTCTTGATGCAAGAAGACTGCACCGTTGATGGGAAAACAGTAACCATTATGCAAGGTATCGATAGGGGTGCCAATCGTCGTTTGGCCGGGGAAGATATTAAAATTGGGAGTACCATTTTGACTAGGGGAAAACGCCTTCGCCCTCAAGAAATCGGTCTAGCTGCCTCTATTGGGAGAAAATCGCTCCTCGTCTATCGTCAATTACGCGTGGCGCTTTTTTCTACTGGCGACGAGGTTCTTGATGTTGGGGATGACCTTAAACCAGGCAAAATTTATGACGCTAATCGCTATTCCATCGGGGCTTTATTAGCCCAGCTTGGATGTGTTGTCGATGATCTGGGTATTCTGCCCGATAAAAATGATATAATTTGTGAATCTCTAAAGGTTGCCGCTACTGAACACGATGTCATTATCACGTCGGCGGGTGTTTCAACTGGCGAAGAAGATTATATCCGCCGTGCAATCGATAAATTGGGCTGTCTATATTTTTGGCGCCTTGCTATTCGCCCGGGACGGCCGATTGCATTGGGACAAATTGTTAAAACACCCTTTATTGGACTTCCGGGCAATCCAGTTGCGAGCATGGTAACTTTTATGCGCTTCGCAAGACCCGCTTTATTGTTGTTGAGTGGTGCGGCTAATATCCAACCAAACTTCTTTCCGGTACCTGCTGCTTTCACCTATAAAAAGAAAAAGGGTCGCCGTGAATGGTTACGCGCTATCCTTTTTATTTCGAGCGATGGCACTTTACAGGCAAAAATTTTTTCCCGAGGTGGTGCAGGGGTTCTAAGCTCGATGGTTGCTTCTGATGGATTAATAGAGCTCGACGAGGAATTAACGGCTATCAAGGCGGGGGATTTAGTCAACTTCCTGCCCTTTAATGAGGTTTGTTGATGAGATTGCTATATTTTGGATGGGTGCGCACACGGATTGGGATAGGCAGCGAGACCCTTGAACTACCTAGCGGCATCACTGATGTCCGGTCCCTAATCGAATGGCTCAAACAGAGTGGTGATGGCTACCGAATGGCATTCGAGGATTTGACTATCCTACGTGTCGCTATCAACCAAGAGATGGCCACTTTAGACACTTTGATCTCATCCGGGGACGAAGTCGCCTTGTTCCCTCCAATGACCGGGGGTTAAAGCAAGTGATTAAAGTTCAGAGACAAGATTTTGATGTCGGGACAGAGCTTAGCGCTATGGTCCACGACAACCATTCAATTGGTGGGCAAGGGTGCTTCGTCGGGCTAGTTCGGGATATGGCAGGGGACGAAACGATAAGCGAAATGGAGCTCGAACATTATCCTGGCATGACCGAAAAACAACTTAAAAAAATTGAAGAAGAAGCCCGACGACGCTGGCCGTTGCAGGGCGTGCTGATCATACACCGTTATGGCCTTCTAAAACCCGGTGACAGGATTGTACTTGTTGCTACAACCTCTGAACACCGTGAAGCAGCTTTAGAAAGTTGCCATTTCCTCATAGATTGGCTTAAGACTAAAGCGTTATTTTGGAAATTGGAATCTGGCGATTCTGGAAAAAACTGGGTTAAGGCTAAGGATGAAGATGACGATGCTGCCAACCGCTGGGAAAGCTCACTTTCCTAAGATATAGCTCTAAGATCTAATGGTTTTTTACCTTTAAGAAACTGATGAGTTTGCTCCTAAAGGTTCACGTACTAGCTGATCATAATCAGCTAACAACATTTTAGTAATCGGCCCAACCGTAAACTGCATCTCATCAATTTGACTAACCGGCGTAACCTCTGCCGCTGTACCAGTAACAAAAATTTCATCGGCTTTCGAGAGCTCCTCAGGCATAATGGCACGTTCAATGATTTCTATTCCATGACCGCGGGCGAGATCCATCACCGAACGACGGGTTATACCGTTCAAAAAACAATCTGGTGTCGGGGTATGAATAACATCGTCGATGACCAGGAAAACATTTGCACCTGTAGTTTCAGCGATTTGTCCGCGCCAATCGAGCATCAGCGCATCGTCAAACCCATCTGCTTCTGCGGCATGCTTTGATAAGGTGCAGATCATATATAGCCCGGCGGCTTTTGAGTGAACTGGTGCGCACTCAGGTGATGGCCGTTTATAAGGCGCCCACTTCAGTTTAATGCCCTGCATGCGAGCCTCCGGAGAAAAATAAGATGGCCATTCCCAGACCGCTATGGCCAAATGGATCGTCGACTGTTGTGCAGAAACACCCATCATCTCACTGCCGCGCCACGCAACGGGGCGAACATAAGCATCGTCATAACCTTGAGCTTCGACCGTGGCTAGTGTAGCTCTTTCGATGTCCTCTAGCGAATAAGGAATTTCGAAACCCAGTGTTTTTGCTGACGTTATAAGCCGTTCTGTATGTTCTCTTAGTTTAAAGATATTGCCGTTATAAACCCTCTCGCCCTCAAAAACACAGCTTCCGTAATGAAGGCCATGGCTCAAAACATGCAATTTTACATCGCGCCAGTCTTCTAGCGCACCATCAAACCAAATTTGTCCGTCTTGATCGTCGAAGTTCAACATTCGGGCACAACCTACTTAATTCATACTGAGAAAAAACGCCCAGCCCTCTAAATAGTGGTTGCTCTCCGTATCATTCGCAGTCATATATGTCAATATGACTGACATAAAATCAGGCGTTAACCCGCTCTTTCTCCGTGACGAAGAACTTCGGCAAGGCATGGAACTCGTTTTTTATGCGTATCGTGATTTTACCGCCGAACCTGATACTATATTAGCAGAGTATGGTTTTGGACGCGCCCATCACCGAGTAATTTATTTTGTTGGGCGAAATCCAGGTATTACCGTCTCCGAACTTCTAGATATTCTCCAAATCACCAAACAAAGCCTTTCGCGAGTCCTAAGTCACCTGGTGAGAGAAAATTTCATCTTGCAGAGGCCAGGGGCGCGCGATCGACGCAAACGACTCTTGGAATTAACTGAAAAGGGCTCAAGCCTTGAAAAGCAGTTATCACAAAATCAACGCGACAGAATTGCTCGAGCATATCGCGATGCGGGTGCAGAGGCAGTAGAAGGTTATCGCAAAGTTATTCTTGGGATGATTAACGAAAAAGACCGAGATAAGTTTTTAAAGCGCGGAAACTTCCTTTTATCAAAACCACGAGGTCAATAGCTTCCCCGTTAGGCAAGACCGGAAGTTTAATTCCTTTTAACAGTATGCAAATGGTTAATGGGGCCATGACCGCCGCCTAATTTAGGGGCGGTTTCTATTGCCTTATGTAAAAACCACTCAGCTTGTTCCACAGCGGCCTCTATAGGCAATCCATTGGCTATACCCGCAGCAATTGAAGATGCAAGGGTGCAGCCTGTGCCGTGCGTGTGGCGTGTAGTTATGCGCAAATTTTCATAACTTCTTATCTTTTTTTCCGTAACGAGGACATCACGCACGACTGCCCCGTCCATATGCCCCCCCTTTAGCAACACGGCATTTGGACCCAGATCAAAAAGCGCTTGGGCAAGCGCCTCCATATCATTTTGCCCTTGAATCTTTCTACCAACAAGGGCTTCAGCCTCTGGAATATTGGGCGTCAGTAACATCGCGCGAGGTAGCAGGCGACTCTTTAATATAGAGACGGCTTCTTTTTGCAGTAGCGCTGCCCCTCCTTTTGCAACCATTACTGGGTCAACAACTATTGGTATATCGCCAGCATCGCGGTCTAACACGTTAATTACCGTCTCAATTACTGATGCGTCGTGCAGCATACCAGTTTTAATACAGTCTGCACCAATATCACTCAATACTGCTTTAATTTGCTGATCTATAAACTCAACAGGGACTGGCATAACTCCATGGACGCCGAGCGTATTTTGAGCGGTCAGGGCGGTGATTGCTGTAGTCGCAAAGGCACCAAGCGCACTTGAAGATTTTATATCAGCTTGTATACCAGCACCGCCTCCAGAGTCCGACCCGGCAATAATCAGAACACGCCCAATCAATTTTCCAATCTACCCCCCTGATTGTCCAATGGCGACACAGATGTCATCGACGATTTCTTCAATTAATTTTGCATCTTCGCCTTCTGCCATAACCCTTATAATAGGTTCGGTGCCAGATTGACGAACTAATAACCTCCCGGTCAATCCAAGTCTTGCCTCACCTTCTTCAATCGCGGCTTTAACGATCGTAGCCTCTAGCGGTGACTCATTAGTATATGAAACGTTTCTTAACAGTTGGGGAAAGGATTCAAAACTTCTGCAAATTTCGCTCGCTTTTTTGCCAGACTGGACAAGAGATGCAAGAACTTCCAGTGCTGCAATCAAGCCATCCCCAGTCGTATTGTAATCGGTTAAGATTATGTGACCTGACTGTTCGCCACCGACATTAAATCCGTGCTCTATCATATGCCCAGCAACATAACGATCACCCACTCTAGTACGAGTCAAAGACAACCCGATACCTTTAAGATAATTTTCTAATCCGAGATTAGACATTACGGTGCCCACTACGCCACCGCCTCGCAACCTACAATCACGTTGCCAAGAATTAGCTACCAGCGCAATTATCTGATCACCATTGATAATGTCACCATTTTGATCAGCAACTATGAGCCTATCTGCATCACCATCAAGTGCTATTCCAAGGTCGGCGCCCTGACTGACCACCGCTTGACACATAAGGGAAGTATTCGTGCTACCGCAATCCTTATTGATATTAAAACCATCGGGTGACACCCCAAGACTAAAAACGTCGCCACCCAACTCCCATAAGGCCGAAGGAGCAGCTTTGTATGCTGCCCCGTTCGCGCAATCTACTACGATCTTGAGACCATCAAGCCTTAGCCCTTTTGGGAAGGTATTCTTAGCAAATTCAATGTATCGGCCTTCGGCATCCTCAAGCCGCTTTGCCCTGCCGAGTTTATCCGGCGGTGCAAGCACATTAGAATGGTTTGCAGCAACTAAAGATTCGATCTGGGACTCGGTGATGTCAGACAGCTTAAACCCATCTGGCCCAAATAATTTAATCCCATTATCTTCGAAGGCGTTGTGGGATGCTGATATCATAACTCCTAGATCAGCTCTAAGGCTCCGGGTCAACATAGCGACCGCAGGCGTAGGGATTGGGCCAGCCATAATAACATCCATACCCATACTAATAAAACCGGCAGCGAGTGCTGGCTCAAACATATAACCTGACAATCGAGTATCTTTGCCAATAACTACGGTATGGCGATGGTCACCGCGCGTAAAAATTTTTCCTGCTGCCTGGCCAACCTTAAGAGCCACTTCCGCGGTCATAGGATCAATATTAGCGGTACCCCTAATACCGTCTGTTCCAAACATTTTATTTGGCATAAAACTTAGATCCCTGCCCTATCAAAAATTCACTAGATTTTTACGTGCCACATACCTTTCTGTAAAGCAAACTGCAGATGAGACCTTTTAATATAAGATTTTGGTTCTACTTAGATCCCAAATTTTAAGTGCCTGTTTAACCTCTGCAACATCGTGGACACGATGAATTTGCACCCCCTGTGATGCCGCCTGTAGGGTTGCAGCGATTGTGCCAGGCAAACGCGCATCAGTACTTTCTACCTCGGCAGCACGCCCAATAAAGCTTTTGCGCGAGGAACCGAGGACAACAGCGGCCCCGCTGCCATGCAAGATTGATATCGATCTTAAAATCGCGAAATTGTGGGCGTCAGTTTTGCCAAAGCCAATACCAGGATCAATAGCTATTCTTTCTAAGGGTAACCCGGCGTGTTCTAGTTCATTTACCCTTTTCGTTAAAAAAGTCGAAATCTCATAGGGAGCATCATCATAATATGGATGTTTTTGCATGGTTCTAGGTATACCCTGCATGTGCATTATAATCACCGAGGCGCCAGCCTCTTTGACCACTTTAACCGCGCCATCATCCGCAAGGGCCGTAACATCATTGACTATAACGGCCCCAGCTGCCAGCGCCTCGCGCATAACGGCAGCTCTTCGTGTATCAACTGCAATTAGCGCATCCTCCAACGCAAGTCCCTCTATTACCGGAAGGACCCTATCAACCTCCTCTTGCAATGATATCGGTTTAGCCCCTGGCCGAGTGGACTCTCCGCCAATATCAATAATCTCTGCGCCAGAATTAATCAATTTTTTGCCATGGGTGATTGCAGCAGCATGATTATCAAATTGTCCTCCGTCGTGAAAACTGTCGGGCGTAACATTTAAGACACCCATCAAGACAGGCTCTTCAAGAGACAACCCCGCGAAAGTCTTACTTGGTCGTGAAGCACGCTCTAAAAGGGTTTTAATCACTGCACATAATCCGCTATCATTCTCAGCGGCCCATCCTTGGATATCAGAAAGTGAGGCCTCAACCACTGATACGCCATCAAGGTATGGAACAAATAACTTCCCACTAGAAATATCACCCAAACTGTCGAAATTCGGTAGCAATTGGAATTCCGCACTTAATTCAGGAGAAAAACAGAAGCCCCGAGGTAAACCAAGGCTTCTGTTAATTTTCATAAGGACGAACTCTTTCCTTTAGGACCCTGGTTGAGGCTGCGGCTCAAGGTCCGGCTCGCCTTCATCGGTTTTTTTTGCCGGACCAGATGTTGGAACAGATGTACGTCCTTTCTTATCGGTAGGCGGTTCGTCTGGATCTGGGCGAACGATCGGTTCGCCTCGTAGAAGGGCTCCAATTTCTTCACCTGACAGCGATTCATATTCAAGTAGTGCTTTTGCGAGGCTTTCAAGCTCATCCCGATTTTCGGTAAGAATTCGTTCAGCTGTCACCATACCCGTGTCAACAATCCGTCGCACCTCTTCATCGATCATCTTTGCCGTAGCATCAGAAACATTTTTCTTTTGTGCAACTGAATGCCCGAGAAAAACCTCTTCCTCATTATCACTATAGCGGAGTGGCCCCAACTTTTCGCTAAAGCCAAATTCTGTTACCATGGCCCTCGCCATGCCTGTGGCTTGACGAATATCATTTGATGCCCCAGTCGTGACATTATCCTCACCAAAGACAATTTTTTCTGCTATGCGCCCGCCAAAAGCCATGGCAATTTTTGACTCAAGTTGGACTCTTGACATCGACAATTCGTCACGTTCTGGCAATGACATCGTTACGCCCAATGCACGTCCGCGTGGGATAATCGTTACTTTATGTAATGGATCATGTTTCGGCACATGTAGAGCGACTATTGCGTGCCCTGCCTCATGATACGCTGTCAACTTCTTTTCATCTTCAGACATAACCATAGAACGACGTTCCGCGCCCATCATAACTTTATCTTTAGCGTCCTCAAATTCAGCCATTGTCACCAAGCGCTTGTTGCGCCGGGCCGCCATCAAAGCAGCCTCATTAACCAAATTAGCCAGATCGGCCCCTGAAAAACCGGGCGTGCCGCGACCAATTACGCGGGCGTCCACATCTGGAGCCAATGGCACTTTACGCATATGCACCTTGAGAATTTTTTCACGACCCAGGATATCCGGGTTAGGCACCACAACTTGGCGGTCAAATCGTCCAGGCCTCAACAATGCTGGGTCGAGAACATCAGGCCGGTTTGTCGCCGCAATAAGAATCACACCCTCATTGGTTTCAAATCCATCCATTTCAACGAGAAGTTGGTTCAACGTCTGTTCGCGCTCGTCATTTCCTCCACCAAGCCCCGCACCGCGATGACGCCCTACAGCGTCAATTTCATCTATGAAAATTATACAAGGTGCATTCTTCTTGCCTTGCTCAAACATATCTCTAACCCGAGAGGCGCCAACACCGACAAACATTTCAACAAAATCTGAGCCTGAAATTGTGAAAAACGGCACATTTGCCTCGCCCGCAATAGCACGCGCTAATAATGTTTTTCCGGTACCTGGGGGACCAACTAAAAGTACACCCTTGGGAATCTTGCCACCTAGCCGCTGAAATTTTTGAGGGTCGCGCAAAAATTCCACTACCTCCTCAAGTTCAGTCTTTGATTCATCGATGCCAGCAACATCTTCAAACGTAACACGGCCCGATTTCTCAGTTAACATTCGAGCTCTTGATTTCCCAAAACCCATGGCCTTCCCGCCACCGCCTTGCATTTGGCGCATAAAGAAAATCCAAACACCGATTAATAAAAGCATCGGAAACCAGGAAATCAAAATCTGGATCAATGAAGGAGAATTATCTTCAGTAGGCAACGCCTTAATTATAACGCCACGTTTATTGAGCCTTTCTACTAATTGTGGATCGTTAGGCGCGTAGGTTTTAAAACCGCGCCCATCCGCATAAAAACCAGAAATATTATTACCCTTGATCGTGACCTGGCGAACCTGACCATTATTAACTTCTGTAAGAAAATCCGAAAACGGGATTCCTACTTGACCACTTTTATCGCCAGGTTGCTGAAACAAATTAAATAGAGCGACCAGTAAAAGCCCAACGATTAACCAAAGCGCAATATTTTTGCCAAAATTATTCACGTTCAAAACCTCGATCTTCTTTATAGAATTTCACGATAGTATCGGCCATTTAAACGAATAAGCCCCTGTAAAGTACATAGTGTATGTTAATTATTAAACAACCGAAAAAAAGGCGTTAGTTGCCGGCCTCTTTGGCAAAAACTCCACTTGCGCGTCTATTACGCTAGCAGTATTTCTCTCGGTACGTCCATAGCCTAGATGGGGAACACAAACTAGGCCACGATTATCCCAAATCGATGGCAACGCTCTACGAACCGCTGGATTCAAGTCAACCGGGGTATTGTTTGTGTTTTTTAAAATAAAATTGTGTGACAGGTTATTCCTTAGAGGTCGAATAAAAAATACTTGTTTTTGTGACATTTGGGGGGCGGTGATACGAATCCGGTAGCGCCCGTCCCAATCTTCCCAAGAGCCTACAATAATTTTTCGCTCTTCGCAGCGCCCAGCCTCGCGAATGACCAAGATATCGCCATTTTGGGGTAATATTATACAGCCAGCTAGAGTGCGACTTACTACAAGTTTCTTTTTTTGAATGTTCTTCAGCAGGTTAACAAGTAAATGATATCTAATCGGATAAAAATGGCCACCAATGGTACCCAACAATCTATCAAGAACCCGGCGAGCAATTTCCGGTTCCAAATTAGTGAGCGCTTCAAAACGGATTCTAGCGTATCCAAAACTACTTAATTCGGCAGAAGCAGCGAGAACTTTAACAGTCTGATATTCTAGGGTTTTACGGACGCTAGCTAAGCGGCGCGCTGTTCCAGCTAGAGAGGCGGGAGAAATCCGTTCGGCTTCCAATGAAGGCAGCAATTTACGCAGCCGGACCCGGGCATAGGCTAAATTCAGATTGGATGGATCCTCTACCCAGTCTAGATTATAACTTTCATTAACTGCTCGCAGCCGCGTCTTCGATATATTGAGACATGGGCGAAGCAGTCGTACGTGATTAGTCTCACGCACTCGGGACATCCCTGCCAATCCATCTGCGCCAGTCTGTCGGCCAAGACGATGCAGTAGCGTCTCCGCTTGGTCTTCCTGATGATGACCAAGTAATAAGTGCAGGATTCCCTTACGACGGCACCATCGCGTCATCAACGCATAGCGCGCCTGCCGAGCAGCATTCTGAATTCCGGAAACCGGCTTATGATCTTTCCATCGCAAAATTGATCCGGAAATACCCAGGGCCCTAACTCGCCTTTGGATGAGCTTTGCCTCGGCTAAAGAACCAGGCCTTAAGCCGTGATCAACAGTCAAGGCAAATATTTTTCCACCCCTTCGCCTCGTCCAACGGGCAGCGAGGAGCAGTAACGCAGTGCTATCACCTCCACCAGAAAACCCTACTGCCACTTCAGGACTTGGTTCAAAAGGTCCAAGTGCTTCCATCAGCGCTGAGAATTCAACTTCCCCAATCGAGTTTTTCAGTACAGACGACATTCGAGATCAAGAGAACACTTCTCGCAAATTTATCGAAGACATTTAGACCTCTTACGCTCCCGGTCTAATCTGCGTTTGACCGCCTCTTCAACTTCGCGAAAAATTTTCTGGAGTTTATTATAAGTCGTACAGGCTTCTTGGTTCTTGCCCAAACGAGACAGAGAATTACCGAGATTGAGCAATGTCGCCGGAGCTTTCTGGCTTTTTGGAAATCGTTGAAATCCTTCGGCAAAGGTGATTGCTGCCTGCTGGAAGTTGCTCCTTACAAAATAGGTACGGCCAAGCCAGTAATATGCGTTGGGCGCCAACCGGTGGCTGCGGTTAGCACCAATGAAATCTGTCAAAACACGCTCTGCCGCTTGATAGTCTCTTCGCTTAATGATCAACGAATGTGCTCTATCATATTGTTGCTCTGGAGTTTCACTAGTTTCAGCTAGGGGTTGAGACATGGTTTGGCTTTTGCTGCCCAGAGGGGGAGTTTTAGAACCAAACGGCTGAACTCCCCGATCAGCACCTTTTAATTCTCCGGTGGAAGTCAACGAATCTGAACTAGCGTCCGTTGATAGCCCCGAGCTTGCAGGGTTTTCGACACCGACCTGCATTGATGATTTGATGTTATCTTCAAGCTTTTGAAGCCTAAAGTCTAAGTCCGCAGAAAGTCGATCGAGCCTGGTCTGTAACTCGGAATTTTTGTGATTTAATTCTTCGTTAGCACCAGTTAAACGCCTAATTTCCATATCCAGCTGAGTAATTTGATTAGAGAGCCGTGCCATCGCTGTGTTAAATGAAGCAGATGGCGAGGCAGATGAGCCATTCCTGACGTTGCCCCTTTTACTCCGATATACATGGCTTTGTAGGGTCGTTAGCTCATTTTGAATACGCTGCAAACGATTGTTTAGCTCTTGCGATTGCTGCGCCTTTACTGGCTGCATAATGCCCATCGACAAGATGACCAAGATCACGATCTTGGTATATCTTATCAAAGTCGCCTCCAGCGATACCATCTTCAAAACCCTATTTGGCAACAAACCAAACAGAGTGAGGTCTTCACTGCTTGCGGGACTACCGAACAACTCAATCGACTGTTGTAACACTACGACGATTCTTCGACCATGCGTCTTCCACAGATCGCGCATCAACGGGCCGCTCCTTGCCATAGCTAATGGTTTTGATCCTGTTTTGATCAAGCCCCAGCGCGACGAGGTAATCGCGGACCGCCGTAGCCCGTCGTTCGGCAAGTGCGAGGTTATATTCACGGGTTCCGCGTTCATCAGCATGCCCGGCGATTGTGACTGTTACCCCTTGATTACGGCTCAACCATTGAGCTTGTTTTTCAAGTGTGTCGCGAGCTTCCGCAGAAAGCGCTACACTATCTAACCCAAAAAAGACTCGGTCACCGATATTTGTGACGAGGTCTTCCTGACTTCCTGAAGGAACACCCCCAGGTGCAAGATTAGAAACTTGGGGTGTACTAATAACACCGCCACCTGAAGATGGACTTGTTCCAGCAATACTGCCTGCACCTTTGGCAGATCCAGCATTGTCGGGGGTGGTTTCACATGCACCAAGCGCAAGCCCAGCAAAAATTGTAAAAAGGATTTTCCAACGCATATCTAATGTTCCTCTCATCAACACATCTTTAAACGAACATAAGCCCTACCTTCGATTCAATAAAGACTTCATCGTCCTTCGAAACAGACCTTCTTTTATATTTTCATACAATTAAAAACAAACCAGCCTTATCGTTTTGGCGGCGACCACGCAGGATCCGACGCAGCAGCTGGCGTTTTAATTACTCTTTCATTAAACCCTGTCAAATCTACAGAATAAAGTTTCGGCTTTCCACCTCCCACACCAGCACGGGGCTGGCGAAAAAACATCAATACGCGACCATTGGGCGACCATGTTGGCCCTTCCACCGAAAACCCTTTTGCCAAAAGTCTCTGTCCTTTGCCGTTAGGCCGCATCACGCCGATATAAAATTCCCCCTGGGTCATTTTCGTAAAGGCAATAAGGTCGCCGCGGGGAGACCATACTGGTGTCGCGTATTTTCCTTTGCCAAAACTTATTCGTTTTGGGTTGCTGCCATCAGACTCCATGACATAAATTTGCTGTCGCCCGCCGCGGTCGGAATCAAAAACAACACGCCGGCCGTCAGGTGAAAAAGAAGGCGAAGTATCTATCGAAGGATTCGTGGTCAAACGATTAACGCGGCGCGTTCGTAAATCCATCACAAAGATATCGGAATTACCCTTTTGAGTCATCGACATAATGACACTTTTACCATCCGGCGAAAACCGAGGTGCAAATGTCATACCAGGAAAATTACCCAATGCCTCGCGTTGGCCAGTATCAATATTAAAAATGTTCACGCGCGGTGGTTTTTTTCCGGCGGGGTATTCGAGATATGTGATCTCCTGTGCTGTAGGCGAAAAGCGGGGCGTTAATACCAGTTCACTGCCCGTCGTCAAATAACGGTGATTAGCGCCATCCTGATCCATGATCGCCAGACGTTTCACGCGTTTTTTAGCAGGGCCAGATTCCGCAACATAAACAACTCTTGTATCAAAATATCCCTGTTCTCCAGTAATTCGTTTGTATATTGCATCAGCAATAATGTGAGCGACCCGACGCCAATTCCGAGGTTCAGTATCTGTTCTCAGCCCGACAAGCTGCTGTCCAGCAAATACATCCCAAAGGCGGAACTCAACACGTAATTGACCGTTTGCTCTCATTTCGGTGCTGCCGACAACCAGTGCCTGAGAATTTATTTGCCGCCATGCCGGAAAGTTGGGCCGCACGCGGAGCGAACCTCGGCCTTGAATAAAGGCCTTGGAATCGATTGGCCGAAAAAGGCCTGACCGCTCCAGGTCCGCCACTACGACACGCGTGATATCGCGTCCCAAACCTTGTGACTTCACGCTGGTCCCAAAGAAATCCGGAAGTGCAATGGGGAGTGGTTCAATTTGTCCGCTAGTAATATCGACCTTAAGTGTTGCATTGACAGGAAACGCCCAGACAACCAAACCAATCATGGATAAAGCATATAAATTTCGCCAAACCCGAGAGATAGATTTCAATTTTGTCTTCCTCATTTTTACACCAGTTCCATTTCGAAGTTAGGGACCCAAGGCTTCGCTCGGATCAAAATTTAAAATAATATCCTTCCAAAATTTATAGTCCTTAAGCGGCAATTTAAAAGGGCTACAACGCGGATTCAAAAGTGCACGAACGGCACTTTCTGCCATAACCTTAAATAACTCATCTTGTCCTAAACGCACCGTATCCACAACTCGAGGTGATCCTAACAACGAACCATCACGTTTGAGCCTTATACGGATGCTAATTTTCATTTTTTGCGCACCCTTCAAACCGCCTGGGATATTCCAACACGGTTTAATTTGTTGCTTAACTTTCATTGAAAGCTCGTTCTCGACCTTACGGCTTGCAAATGCGGGCTGAACCGCTGCTGGTTTTGGCCTTATGATCCGTGAAGGCTTTTGTGCAGGCTTTTGTGCAGGCTTTCGCGTTGACTTTTTTCGCTTTGTTAAATCTTTTAGTATCCTCCGGAATTGAAGTTCGTCGGGTGGTGGCGGTTTTCGCTTTGGTTTTGGCGCGACGCGCGCCACGCGTTTCATTTTTTTCCTCTTGGGCTTTTCTATTTTTTTTTGCTTCGGTTTGGCTTTTGGTAACGGCGGGGTAGGCTTTGGAGCGGGCGCAGGATTGATCAGGGGTGGCGGCGCTGGTACCGAAGAAATGAGTGGTGGTAATGGGGGTGGTTGCTTGATTGGTTCCGGCGCCGGTTCGGGTTTCGGAGGTGGCACTGGCTTTGGTTCTGACTTTTGAGGCTTTTCCTCTGGTACAACAATATCGATTGCCATTGGCGGGCTTGTTTCTATTTTTGGTGGGTCGAACAAAATCGGTAATCCAAAATAGGCCACTGCGATCACGAGTATGTGCAAAACTGCTGAAATAATAATGCCACGTTTCATGCGTCACCGTGTGCCCCGACTAGCATTTTTCCCTTGTAATTGCGTAATAAGAGCAACACGATTAAAGCCCGCCTGATTTAAAGCACCCATAACGGACATAACCTGTCCATACGCAATATTTTGATCACCTCGTATGAAAATACGAGCGCCTATACGGTTTTGGGTAATTGCTGTGAGTCGCGGCACGAGCTGATCGAGTTTAATTTCGGTATCTTGCAGAAACAAAGCACCCTTCTTATTAACGCTAATAACTAATGGTTCATCCTGTCCAATAATTCGGTTAGCGGCAGTTTTTGGAAGGTCGACAGGCACACCAACCGTCAAAAGCGGCGCCGTCACCATAAAAACAATCAAGAGCACCAACATTACATCGACAAGAGGGGTCACATTAATTTCACTCATCGGCGCGCGCCGATGCCTGCTGCCGAAGGCACCTGGCTTACTAACCACTCTCCTAGAACCGACATCCATGCCCATTAGAAATCGTTTTCCTCAAACTGTCGCGATAGGATGGCACTGAATTCGTCGCTAAATGCTTCTAATCGTGCTGCATACCGACCAAGGTCAGTGGAGATTTTATTGTAGGCGACTACCGCCGGGATCGCAGCTACCAGACCGAGGGCCGTAGCGAATAATGCTTCGGCAATTCCCGGTGCAACTACCGCTAGCGACGTATCCTTGGATTGAGCGATAGCTTGAAAGCTATTCATTATTCCCCATACAGTCCCAAACAGCCCGACAAATGGTGCTGTAGACCCCACGGTTGCCAAGAATGTCATATTTCTCTCTAACGCTTCAATTTCGCGCCCCATCGTAACTTGCATAACCCGGTCGATGCGTTGTGCTAAACTTGCCTTTTGCGCTGTCTCGGACAAACCTTTCGCGGCCGATCTCCGCCACTCTCGCATGGCGGCAGTAAAAACTGACGCCATTGGCTCTTTTGGACGATTATCTATTCGGTCATATAAATTTTCCAAAGACCCGCCTGACCAGAATGACTCTTCAAATTCTTCCGCTTGCACCCTTAAACGCCGCATCCGCATAATTTTTTCAAAAATAATTGCCCAACACCAAAAAGACGCAAGCACCAAAATTATCATCACAAGCTTTACGACAACATCTGCCTGCAGGAACAACCCCCAGACTGATAGGTCATGCACCATTGACCCAGCTAAAGCGGCAGATTCTACTGCAGTTTGTTCCATATTTCGATTCCGTCCTTATAGTTTTAAGTTTTAAATGCCAAAAGTGGCAAAAGTGCGTCACACAATTCATTTGGTAAACGCTTAGGTTTTCCAGTTTCTCCGATGCAAGCTAAACTGACGAGAATTTTCGCGATCGCATCAGGCTCTCTTGTTATTGTTTGCTCTATCAAAAGACTTGCGTGTTTGACTTCCACATTACCGCTATGGACTTTCAGCACATCGTCTAAAAAAGCCGGTTTAAAATAATCGACCTCACAGCGCCTTACCACCAATGCCAACCGATAATCAGACATCATAGTTGCATGTGGATAGCCCATGAAGCGCAAGAACTCCGTTCGAGCGCGCTCAGCATATTTTAAATAGTTCGCGTAATAGACAACTCCACCGCTATCTGTATCTTCAAAGTATACCCTTACTGGGAAAATATGGATGCCAT
>MDTB01237440.1_pt1 | contig 23122 bp, 22 predicted proteins | sample 811161 | NCBI WGS metagenome assembly MDTB01 (sample SAMN05326650, study PRJNA326480) | marine metagenome | isolation source: seawater | place: Mediterranean Sea | collected 2009
CCTTAATCATTGGTCCCAAACTAATCGTAGGTCTTCATAGGTATCCAAATAAGATTGTTCTTCCCTTACAAGGAAGAAGTCACAGGTTCAAATCCTGTAGCGCCCACAAGGGTTTTTCAGAAATCTTTATTTCTTTCTTATCAAAACAACATTCTTAAGATTTTTTCTTACAACAACAAAATTATTTTTTTCATAAAATTTTATTGCTTTAATATTTTCTACTCTTGTATCAACTGTAAGATTTTTAGGAAAAAAATCTACTACAGAATCAAGCAACTTTTTTCCAATATGATTATTTTGATATCTTTTACTGACAAATAGTGTCACTATATGGGCTGACGAAGATATGTTATTGTACAATCCAATTTTGTAATATGTTTCTTTTAACCAGGTTAAAGGATGAAGGATGAGTCCTGTAAAAGATAGCAAGCTCAACTTTATTAACTGATTTAATTTATATTTTTTTGTTTTCTCCCTATAAGAAGCACAACCAACCACATCCTCATCTATTTTTGCAACAATTAATTTTATTACATTGTATTTTAAAATATGGATGTAAACGTCTAGCAATTTTTTATCTGATAAGGTTGTTGCAATCGTTTTATCAAATGATTCTTTATGCAAACTTACAATTTGTACCAATACTTCATCATCAACTGTAGAAGATAGCTTCTGTACTGATATTTGTATGTTATCCTCTTTCAATTTGAAACCTTTTTGTTAATTGTAAACACTAATTAGAAATTTTTAAAAAAACTTGCGCATATTTAGATGGATTAAAATAGTAATTACCTTTTTTGCCTAAATCTTGACTTAAAGAAATAAGCTCATAAGCTTCTTTTTTCAGGTTTTCACATTTAAAGATTGTAGATTCAGTAAATTCATAGTAATCAGTCCAATTTTCATTTACTGAACAACTAATAACATCTGGCTTGCTTTCAATGGCTAAATCCAAATAATTACTTGATAACTTATTAGTATCTTTAGTTAAAATCTCAATTAAATACTCATCTCCGTGGTTTGTTGGATGAGTTATATATGTTTCGGTGGGTTTGTTTAAATAAAAAGCAAGTAATAAATTATCAATAGCAAGTATTTTAAAATCAGAGTCTTTAAAGTTCTTCTCTATCTCAAAAGCAATACTTCTAGTGGGATAAGAATTATATATTTCATTTGAATTTAATAGATTTGCAAAAGATGAAGTAAATAAAGGAATTGCATAAAGGAATACTAAAAAAATTGTCACAGTAGATAAGCCAACTTTTATTATTTGACTATCTAAAAACAATAACGTAATCGAAACAAAAAAAAGGAAATAATAAAAATGGTGATAGTATCCTTTTCCAGGCAAATAGATAAACAAAACAGACAAAGATAGAAAAGCTATATGATTTACTAAATTTACTTTTAAATTTTTATCTACCAAAGTTGAAATAAATAGTTTTATATTTGAAAATAATAATATGAAAAAAGACATTCCTAGAAGTGAATTAGTTGTATAAATTGATTCAAAAAAAACTCTTAGTGAATAAAAAAAATAATTTTCCGTGCCTGCGTAGCCTAATGGAACTTTTATTAATGTGGCAATATAAATGCTCCCAAGACCTTTAAAAAAATAAACTAAGAACATAATTAAATGAATTATTGATAAACCTGCTGAGAATTGAAGGAACGATTTTTTAAATACTACATTTTTATTTAATGATATTCCTAATATAAACGCAATAAAAAAAATGATTACACCTGTATTTATAAGAGTAGATATTCCAAATAAAATACCAGAAAGAAAAAAACTTGTTTTATTATCACCAAATAAAAAATAGTATGCGGCGACTAAAAACGATAGGGACATAGCTTCGCTATATTCAACTGACGCCCAGGGTTGGGATAGAAATAGAAGAAATAGGAAACATGCAGCAAGAGACTTCAAACTGTTTAGTTTAAATCTTTTTACAGCTAAAAAATAAATTAGAGCTGTAGAAGAGAAAGTAAATATATCGAATAATATTTTATATATTAAAAAATTATGATTTGACATATTTAAAATTAAGTAATTAAATATATGCAAAAGTGGTGGATGAGACTCCCATTGTCTTTCATAAGGCAGGTATCCATCAGATAACTCTCGGGCCATTACTAAAAAAGTACTAACGTCAAAATCAATTATTTCATATTGTAGAAATTTATTTTGAGTCATCAAAGTTCCGACAAAAAGTAGCAGTATTGCTGAATAGGTACCCAATTCAAAATTTACTATTTTTTTAAATTTTATAATAAATGAATCAATTATCTTTATGTCGCCAATAAATATACAACAGAAGAAGATTTGAAAAAACATAATTGAAAAATCATAACTATTTATCAACTGAAAATAAGTTGCAACTCCAATATTTAGGATTAAAAATACACTTGTATTGTTTTTGAGACTGCAAATTAAAAATATTAAAAAAAGAATTAAGTAGTTAGTTTTATTTTGTGCATCTGTAAATCCAAAGTTAGATAATAAAAAATAAAAAATAACTGCTATTAAGTTTGTTAAGAAAAAAAATTGTTTGTTTTGAGTTAAATTCACAATTTTATATTAGTACCAATATTTTTACTATTTATATTAATTGAATCGTTGGTTGGGTTTTTATCCCAATCTATCAATATATTTTTGAATCTTAATTACTTATTTCTAAGTCTTAAATAAAAGAATAAATTTCATACATCGATCGTTCTTCCTCAATAATATTTTTATATAATTGAATTATGAAATACAAAAAAGACCTAGGTGGCTTAATTGTTCTTATAACTTTTGCTTGGCAAGTATTTGGCTCTATTCGCTCTAGCTACACTCCAACTCAAGCAATTTTTGTTGTTATATTTGCGTATCTTGGACTTCGTTTAACTTACTTCGTTTATTTTAAAAATAACTAATTGTTAGGTAAATAACTTATTTGTCTATAGATAAAAATAATAATTTAGAAATTTATACTGATTTTTAAAATAATTAGTTTTAAAGTTTTTTCTATTCCTTAATATTTCATTTTTGTTAATCAGAAGATTTTGAAATAAATTTAAGTAATTACGATTCATTGCTTCACCTGTAAATTCATATTTTTTTAGACGTTCTATATAGAGATCGTAATTTTCAACAATTTCATCTAATTTTATTAATAAATCATCAGATGAATAATCCAATCCATAATTTTTACAATATTCGGTAACTCCACCACTATTAACATAAAGGATTGGCAACCCTGACATTGCCCCTTCGATATGATGCATTCCAGCTGGTTCAAATATTGAACCTGTAATATAGATATCATGCTTACGAAGCTCTTCCCCCAACTTTTTACCAAACAAAGGACTAATTATTTTTGTATTTTTAAAATAAAAATCTTTTGGTAAATTTCCAATAAATGTAAAGTCAAATTTTTGTTTAAAGCTTTCATCTTCAAGAAGACGGTCAATTTTTTTGTATATATTAAATCCTTTATTTGTATCACGTCCCCAATGATGTGTAACTATTTTTATTTTGTTGGTTGATAGTTTTTTGTTATCAAAATTGAAAAATTCTTTGTTGGCACCATTTCTTATGACTGAATGATTGCTGTCTCCAAAACCATACGTTATAAATAAATTCTTTAGCCAATCACTAATAAAAACAGTATGGTCTGCAATATCTGAAACATTTATCAAATAACTATTTAAACCTTTGGTATTCTTTCTTTCATCACATTCATTTATTCTATTTACTACTATTGTTTCGCTGTTTGTGTATTTAATATATTTATAAATGTCAATATGATTAAAAGAAGCTGCGTGATTATATCTTCTAGGTTCTGTAAGTAGTATCAAGTCTATATCTTTATCCTCCAAATTATGTACTACTTTTATATTATTTTCTTTTAGAAAATCAGTTAGTTGTAAAGAAAAACTGTTGCCACCTCCCCAAGGACCATCAATAACTTTATATCCAATACTTATCTTCATAATTTTTTTATTTTTTTACTACAATGTTCGATAATAAAACTTTAACTAAAAACCTTAGTTAAAGCACTGATTTAAAATGAAAAAATAAAGTATCATAGTATGAATAATGTATGAATCATAAAACAGAAAAAAAAATAAACATTTATACTTTTTTAGTTTTTTTTGCATCGATTATTTATCTATTGATTTATAACTTAACACACTACGACCAATTATATGGTTATGACGGTGAAGCACACCATAGCTATGTCCAAAATTTTTTGAATATTTTTATTTATAATAATGATCTACCACCATCAGATTTTACAAGAGAATTTTTTAGTCCCCCTTTACCCTATGTTTTACCAACTTTTGTAAACGAAATTTGCAAGAGATATTTTAATTTATTAGATATATACGAAACATGTCGACAAATATATAGTTTATCTAATATATTTTTCCAAAGTCTTTTGTATCTTTTAACTATTTATTTTTACCTAAAAACTATCAAATTATTTTTTAACAATAAAAATATATTGAATTTATCAACGTTATTACTTATTGGAATATTCACCATTAATTACAAAACTGTTGTGATGTTGAGGGGTGAAATATACATATTATTTTTAAATAGTTTATTAATGTTTATTTTCTTAAAATTGATAAAAAAATCATTCAATTATAAAAAAAGGGATGTATTTTTTTTCGGATTGATTATAGGATTTCTAGCGTTAAGCAGGCAATGGGCTTTTTTATTGTTTCCAGGTTATATTCTTCTTCTGTTCTTTGTGAAGAAAGAGTTTAGAAAAAAATATTTTGTGTTTATGTTTTATTCTTCAATAATTGGATTTTTAATTTCTTCTTGGTTTTACTTTAATTTATATTTTCAATATGGAACTTTTACAGCATTTAATCTTGATCCAGTAAAATTTAGTTTTTATAATCAACCAAAAAGTTTTTATATGCCGTCTCTTGAATCGTTATACCAAATATTTGAAAAGCCAATTAGACCAAACTTAGATAATCAATTTTTACCAATCTTGTATTCAGATTTGTGGGGAGATTATTGGGGATATTTTTCATTTACTTCAAAAGATCTTTCTTCAGGCAGAAATCAAGAGTATATAGGAGACTATCTTGGACAAGTAAACAAATTTTCACTACTGCCAACTTTTTTTTATTTGTCAGTATTAATACATTCAATCAAGACATTATTTAAAAATCAAAAAAAGTTTGAGCATTACTTTATTGTTTATATTGTCCTTTCAATTATTTTTTCATTTATTGGTTATTTTATATTTTTAGTAAGTTATCCAGTCGAAACTGGAGATACAAATAAAGCAAGTTACATAATACAAATGTTTCATATGTTGGGGATATTGTCTGTAATTTATCTTGAAAAAGCAAAAATGAAAAGCTTGTCATTTTATCTTATAGTTATAGCAATGTTTTCTGGAGTATTTATTCATAATTTTTCTGCAATGATGAGCCATTTTGAACAAATAAATTTTAATCTTTTTTAATTGATTGTTTAGATTTATAATTTGCTGATGAGTGATGTTTATAAAGTGCCAATCTTACTAATTCTTTTTAATAGGCCAAAATATACATCGAAAACAATCCAATATTTAAATATGATCAAACCCAAGTCTTTATATATTCATATTGATGGGCCAAGAAATCAAGAAGATCAAGATAAAATAAATGAAATTGAGATAATGTTAAAAGACTTAGATAATGACATTAATGTAACTTTTAAAAAAAATAATACAAATCTTGGGTGTGGACTCGGTCCAGTGTCTGCAATTGATTGGTTTTTCGAAAATGAAGATCATGGAATTATATTTGAGGATGATGTAGTTCCAGATAAATCATTTTTTGAATATTGTTCAATATTGCTTGAGAAATACAGAGACGAAAAAAATATTTTTATGATTTCAGGAGACAATGGAGGGCCAGTGGTGCCTTTAGATTTATTTGAGAATCATAAAATTATGGCAATAGATATTCCTATTATTTGGGGCTGGGCCACATGGAGAGATCGATGGAATAAATATAAATTTCAAATTGAAAAAATTAACTTTATAAATACTTTTAAAAATTTAAAAAAGTTTTACTTTTTTGAAAGAATAATAATAATAAATTTTTTAAAGAGAGCTACAAAAAAAAGAGATATTGATTTTTGGGATATTCAGTTATTCTACATGTTGGTAATGAACAATAATCAATGTTTAATACCCTCAGTAAATCTTGTGAAAAATATTGGCTTTGACGGGGATGCAACACATACAAAAGAGATCATATCTAGATCATTTTCTGAGACTCATGAAATTAAAATTGTAAATCATGATTTCATAGAAAGTAATAAATCAATAAATTCAAGGATGATATATCTCATAACTACTCAAATGAATAGTGATCAGGTTTATAAAAAGTTAATTTTATCTTTGAGAGTAAATTACTTATATAGGCGTTATACATATTATTTTAATTCTCTTAAAAGCAAAATAAATAAGACTTTCTCTGGAAAGGGCTGATTTAAAATTTTTATTCTTGAATATTTGTATATATATTTAGGTTTTGTTATTTTTTTAGTCTTATTTTATTTTAATGGAAGAGGTTTTTTACTGCTTTTGAACTATATTATTTTTAAAAAAAGAACCCTGCCATCAAAAATTCTAAAAACAAAAACCTCAAATCTTTATCCTATTTTTGGATCATTGTTTATAGGTAATATTTTAATTATATTAAATTATTTTTTCCCATTAAAAAACAATGTTGTATTTTTAATATTATTTTTATCTTTCTTTCCAAATTTTTTAAAAATTGAAAAGTTAAATTTAAATATAAAATTTCAAAATTTTTTCGGATATCTATTTGTTCCAGCAATTCTTACTATAAGCTCATTCAATACTGGATGGCATTACGATGCAGGGTTTTATCATTTAAATCAACAAAATTGGCTTAGAGATTCTGAAATGATTTTTGGAATGGTTAATATTCATTGGGCTTTTGGCATGTCGTCTATAGCAGAATATATATCTGCAATATTGTGGCTTGAAGGTACGTTTATTAATTTACATTATTTAAATCTGATGTATATTTTCAGTTTTTACAATATATTAGTTAGCGACCTGTCTAGTAAAGAATTGATAATTCGTAATAGTTCTATTATGCTACTGATTTTTTCAATATTTGATAATTTTGGATTGAATGGTGGAAGGAATGGATTCATCTATATTCAAGGTGTAGGAAAACAAGATGTTTCAGTTGCAATACTATTTTTCTTTATAGCAAGAACTATTCTACTAATCTTAAATGATAGAAAATTTAATAAATTTGAAGTTAATCTTTTATCCTTACTTACTTTATTTACGATTCAAATTAAATTAAGTAGCGTATTCCTTATTTTTTTAATGGTTTATTTTTATTGGTTTATTCTTAGAGAAAGTAAAAATAGTTTTAAAACATTGCTTTATATAAATATTCCCTCTATATTTTTTGGGTTTTTTTGGATTCTTAAACAATATTTGACAACAGGATGTTTTATTTACCCTGTTAATGCAACCTGTATCAACACATTTACTTGGTATTCTGCAAATTCAACAAAAGCATACGAAGAAATAACAAGAAATGCAAGTTATTCACTATCACTTTATGATTATGATATTTTATTGTGGCTTCAGGAATTTATGTCATTTAAAATTAACCAAACTGTTACTTTTAACGGTTTATTATCTCTATTGATAATTTATTCTTTTTCAAGAGTCTTTTACTATAGATCCAATCTGAATAATCAGACAAAAATAGTACTTTTTGTCTTTTTAATTGGTAACTTTATATATTTAGTTAACTTCGGACCAACTCCAAGATATTTGATGGGTTTTATTTTGACGTCAGCATACAGTATTGGTTTGTTTTCCGGAAAATCAAAAATAGGTCAATTAAACATCGGAGTAAAAAATATATTAGTTATATTTTCTGTAGTTTTGGTTATAAGATCCACAAGTTATATAGCTATGATAAATCAAAATAGTTCCCAATTATTTGATCCAAGGCCAATTGCAGAATATGTATTACAAGAAAATGGTTGGCTAAAACCTGATACTGGTGATCAATGTTGGATTAATTTAGAATGTACGATGTCAACTCATGAAATTGAAATCGTAAATCGTAGGTTTTACAAAGCTGCATATAGAAATTAGCTGCTTTTTTCAAAACCTTTAAATAATGAAATTTTTGTTTCGATTATTTTTGGGTTATTTTCTGTACAGTTTATTTTAACCCAACATAATTCGCCACTTTCAGGACTCACACCCCAATTGGTATTTTGTTTATATACTTGAATAGGTACTGAAAGTGACGGAGTCAAAAAATCATATTCTGTTATTTTTTTATAGCTATCTATCCTAACAATTGCCAAAGTAGAAATAAAAATTAAAACAACCATAGGAAGTTTTGAAAAGTTATCTAGCTTTTGATTTTTGAAACTCGAGATTGATGAACCAATAATAAAGAAAGTAGTTAATAATATACCGCCAAAGAATCTTGGTGTTGGCGAAGTGACAATCCATACAATAAAATAAATAGCAATAAATAAATATAATTTTTTGTTGTTTAATGTAGCTTGTCTTTTAAAAAGTAAAAACCTAATCAAAATTAATACTAAAAACGAATACAGAAAATTTAGTAAATTTATCTGGTTATATTGAGTACCCAACCAGTTGTCAAGCCAATTAAATACATTTGTGTTAAATCCAAAAGCATTGTGAAAAGCACGCGTATATTCGGTAAAAAGTTCAGATCTTCCAGAATACCAAGGAGTAAAGTTGAAACAAGTAAAAGAAACTGGGAAGAAAAAACATGATGTTTGCAGGAAATTTTTGAAAATCCAAAATACTCCAACTAAAACAGAGAAGAAGCTTACCTTCATCATATAAATTGCTTTCCATTGATTCTTTTTCATTAAAAAGAAAATTAAATCTATCAATAAAAATAACAATAATCCTCCATATATTTTTAATTGGACTGCAAACAAACAGAGATTTACAAAAATAAAGTACTCAATAATCTCAACATTTTTTTGGGTTTTTATATTCAAATAAAATACAAGCGTAAAGAAAAGTAAAATTGAAAATGTCAAATCTACTTTTCCAATACCTTGAAAATTTACAAATCCATTTCCTCCACCATCGAAACCAAAATTATCTAAAAAACAATATAAAAACACAAATAAAGAACCGTACTTATTAATTAATGATTTATTGAAATAAATTGAAGAAATCAAAAACATAAATAACGAAGTCATTATTGCTACATTCACCGATTGTAAGAAAATAAAATTATCTCCAAACCAAAAGTTTGACAATATATAATCATTTATTGAAGATAATCCAAAAAGCTCATAAATATTTACTATGCCAATGATTATCTTTTCATTTAATAACCAGTTTTGAAAGTTTAAATGGTACAAACCTGCGTCATAGTGGAAACCAATATTTAAACTTGTAAATGAAAATACAAAAGGAATTAGTAAGTTATTTAAAAGCAGAAACTTAAATTCTTTTTTTTCAATTTTGTTGAATATATTAAGCAAAATTAAAAGTGACAAAATAGATATCATAATAACATTTTTTATTGGTGAAAAAAAATGCACAAAAAATGAAATATTTCCAATTAGAAATAAGGAATAAATAATAAATAAATTTTCATGAATAGTTCCAAAAATATATTTTTTATATTCCTGATTGAATAATTTTGAGATGATAATTGAAATTCCTCTTCCTGAAAAAAATAGTAAATTAAAAATTAAAAGATTCTGAATGAAAATCATTTAAATGCTTTATCAACAAAATATAATAAAGCTGAGGATACAACAAGATATATTAATAGATACATTCTTGAGTAACCATAGATTCTATAAATTATATAAATTGAAGATAACGAAACAAGATTAATTAAGAAGTAAAAATTGATCTTAAGAAAGTGGACTAGGAACATTTCTGTAAATGGTTTAAAAAAATAAACTAAAAAAACAGTTAAAACAGCAATTGATAATGAAATAAAAACATGCAAAGTCTGATTGCTTAAGTTTTCTGAAAATCCTATCGACTCAAAGTCTTTGTAAAGTTGTTCAACATCAATATCAACGCTTTGATAAATTACAAAGTAATTTAATACTCCAATAGAAAAGAGTTGTGAAATTGTTTTTATCATTAAAATTTAAGAATTGAAAACATATACAAATATTAAACAGAAAATAGATGGTTGTTAAACAATTTAGTAATAAAAAAATTTAATCTTATATATGCGTATACTTATCAAAAATAATGAAAAAAGATAGCAAAATTTATATAGCGGGACATAACGGTATGGTTGGTTCTGCAATATTAAGAAAACTTAAATCAGAAAATTTTTCAAATATCTTAACAAAATCAAAAAATGAACTAGATCTGATAAACCAAGAGTCTGTTGAAAAATTTATGAAAATTGAGAAACCAGAATATGTGATACTTGCTGCGGCTAAAGTTGGTGGAATTTATGCAAATAATGCATACAGTGGTGATTTTATTTATGAAAACCTAATGATACAAAATAATTTAATACTCTCATCATTAAAAAATAGTGTTAAAAAATTCTTGTTTCTTGGATCTTCTTGTATCTATCCAAAAAAAGCAAATCTTCCAATATCTGAAGACCAAATTTTGACTGGACCACTAGAGGAAACAAATAAATCTTATGCTATTGCAAAAATTGCAGGAATACAGCTGTGTCAATCATACAGAAAACAATATGGATTTAATTCAATTGCAATTATGCCAACAAATTTATATGGTCCATATGATAACTTTTCTTTAAAAAACTCCCATGTCTTACCCGCTTTGATGAGAAAATTTCACGATGGAAAAGTTAATAACCAGCCAAACGTAGTTTGTTGGGGAGACGGAACACCATTAAGAGAGTTTTTGCACGTAGATGATTTGGCAGATGCTGCATTGTTTTGTATGAAAAATTATGATGAAATTGACATACTTAATGTTGGTACAGGCAAAGAAATTTCCATTGAGGATCTTAGCATTATTATTAAAGAACTTACTGGATATCAAGGGGAAACTCTTTGGGATACTTCTCAGCCAAATGGAATACACAGTAAGTTGTTAGATGTATCAAAAATAAATGATCTTGGTTGGAAATCAAAAATTAAATTAACTGATGGAATAAAACAAACTTATGAATGGTTCATCAAAAACAAAGATACAATTAAATTATAAAAACTAATTATTTATGTCTATAAATTTACTTTATTGCTTTGATGAAAACTATAACGAACAAGGATATACATCTATAAACAGCTTTCTAGAAAATAATGGATGTGACATATTTGTGTATATCATACACAGCAAACCAGAATCTTTTAAAAAATTTGAGGAAAAATTATATTCCAAGGATAATTTAAAAAAAGTTTACGTAACTGAATTTAATGAGTCTAACTATTTTTTTCCAAATCTGGATGAAGCTCATGTTTCAGAAGCAACATACTACAGACTATTTATTGACAAATATTTACCTACAGATTTGAACTCTATCCTTTATGTTGATGCAGATGTTATATGTATAAAAAGTTATAAAAACGAATTCAAAAAATTAATGTTACATTTAATTGATTCAGAAAAAATAATTGCAGTAAGAAATAATCCTTTTGAAGATGTCATAGAAAAAAAATTGTTAATGCAAAAATTAAATTTAAAACATGAATATTTTAATGCTGGAGTAATGTTTGTGGATTTGAAAAAATGGCGTGAAAATAAAATTAGAGATAAATTATTAAACATACTTGACTCAGAAAAAGAAAATATAAAATTTTGGGATCAAGATGTTTTGAATATTGCTTTTGAAAACAATTATGAGGTTCTTGATGAAGGCTCAAATTTTTTAGTAGGACAAAAAACTACCAAAAAAGCAATAGAAAATAATGAAAGCATACTGCTTTTACATTATGCCGGAAGCTTCAAACCGTGGACTGTAAGAGGCATATTTAACGAAAACTCGGAATTTTATCAAAATTATTATCTTAAAGGCGGCAAACGCTATTACCACGTTACACATACATGGAGATTTGAAAGTTTACTTTTACTTTTTAAAAATATATTAAATTTAAAAATATTTAAATCTTATAGTCCTTTTAAGATTTTGTTTTCAATAACGAGAAGCTTCATAAATAAACCTAACTAATGTTTTCTTTGGTTGATAGATTATAATCTTTATCTGAATGGTAAATTACGTAATTTGGCAAATTAAAAAATTATTAAATAAAAACAGGGCTGAAGAGTTTCTTCCTTACAGAAAATATTTATTTGATGAGTTAATCAACTTGTATACTAAAGAAAAATTTTTTGATAAGAGTATTTTGGAAATTGGGCCAAGAGATGGTGATGATACTAAAAGACTGGTTGATTTAAAACCAAAAAAATTAACACTAATTGATCTACCTCAAGACAACAGAGATGGAGCATGGTTAAAAGAAATAGATTATGACTATGAATTTATTGAAGAAAACTTTTTGTACATGAACAAAAAAGAAATTGAAACATTAGGAAAATTTGATCTTATTTATTTTACGGGCATAATCTACCATAATGCAGAACAATTAAGGTTTGTTCAAAAAATATATGATTTATTAAATCAAAATGGTGTTCTTGTTCTCGAAAGTTCGACGATTAGAAACGTAATTTTAAGAAAACTAAATATTGTACAGATTTGGTACCCGAATTCATTTCGTGATACATCTACAATTACTCACTTGCCTTCAAAAAAAGCCATAAAAAGCTGGCTTAAAATGGTCGGTTTTAATAAAATTCATGATTCAAATTGTTTTAAGTTTGAAAATTTTAATATAAAAGATACAAGATATGCATGTATTGCCGAAAAGAATGTTGACGGCCTTCCTGGAAAATATTATACAAAGCAGAGTTCAAAATCTAATTACCTTCTGGGAAAAGCTGAATAATTATTTTTTATTTTTTATAAATTCAAAAAGAATACTTAATATTACAAGTTGAAACCCTCCGATCAGAAAAAGAAATAAAATATAATTGGTGATTATAAAATCTGATCTTTGTGTAACCCATAAAAAGATATCATAAATCAATAAAACACTTCCGAATAATAAACCTAATATACCTGGTACTAATAAAAACTTTACAGAACTTCTATAAAGAGTAAGAATTAAAATATTTGAAATAACAATTAAGGGGTACTTTATTCCTATAAATGACCTTCCTGTTGACCTTTGTAGCAAAGTTACCTCAACTTCACCAACATATAAATTTCTAAGTCTTGCGTCTATTAAAATTTGCTGCGCTGCATTATAAGAACCAAAAATTTTATAATCTTCAAGATATCTCTTGTTTACATAAATAAAACCATTTGTAGGATCATTAATTTTTAATGAATAAACTTTTAATAAATATCTAAAAAAAATACTTCCAATTTTTCTGAAGATGGGCATTTTATACTTTTTTGATGATTTAAATCTATTTCCATAAATTACATCTAATTTTGTATTTTTTTCATGATTCAAAAAATTATCAATCTCAGATACATTCATTTGGTTATCACCGTCTAATTTGATTACACCTTTTGGATTTAATTTGTTAGCTTCAGAAAATAGATGATCAATTGCATGACCTAATCCATTATTTGTTGGTGATGAGATAAGTTTATGGCTTGAATTTTTTTTAATTATTTCAGACGTATTGTCGGTCGAACCATCATCATAAAAAATTACATCAAAGTCATAAATTTTTGCAAAAATAGTATTTTCTATATAGCTATCAATGTCGTTAACAACCTGTAATATATTATCTGCTTCATTAAATAGTGGAACACATATTACTATTAAATCTTTTCTCATAACAGTTAATATAAATGATAAGTGATAAAAAAATTAATTAAAGAAAATTATATTACATTAATTAGGTTTCAATTAAATTCAATTCTAAGTGTGACGCTAAGGTCAATTTGCATATTTATATTTACCGACATAATGACATTCAACTATTCTTCAATTTTTTGGGCTTCATTGGTAATTGTTTCATTGAATTCATATGTTATTCAAAAAAAATATGTTTTTAAAAAATCAAAAAGAAACTCTTTTAAAAAATATTTAATGGTAAGTTTATCGCTAGCTTTGTTTGAATATTTAACATCAATATTTCTTAAAACTTATTTTGAATTTAATGTGTATGCGTTCTTGATTGCTGGATTTTTCACTTTTATAGTTAGATTCTTAATGAATAAAAATATAGTATTTAAGTAAATGAAAATAAAAATTTTCTATATTCTATTTTTATTTTCTCTAATTTTTTTAAAGAGTGACTTTCGGTTTATAGAAAATATAAATTGTTGCGGAGATGATCATGATTACTATATGCATGCTGAGACAATATCACAGGATTTTGACTTTGACTATAGCAATCAATTTTTAGGTATTGAAAATAAAAGATATAACAATAATGATAAAATTGCACCGATTGGATTTTTCGGTTCAGGATTATTTGCTTCACCATTTTTATTTGTTGGAAGCTTGTTAAATAGAATTTTTGAGTCCGGAGAAAATAATTTATTTAACTATAAAATATTATTTTACTCAATGTCTTCTGTATTTTATCTTGGTTTATCAATCGTATATATTGAAAAAACTTTAAAAATACTAAAAATTAATCAAGATAAATTGATAACTCTTCTTTTATATTCAGGAAGTGGGATATTTTACTTTGCTTTTGAGAGATACTCTATGACCCATATTTATGAAGTTTTTACAATAACAATGGCTATTTATTATTCATCTAGATTATTTCACGAAAAAAGTTCAAATAAAAAAATTGATATTATTTTAATTATCTTTTCAATATTATTTAGTTTTTTGGTTAGATGGGTAAATTATTTTGTAGTTTTAATACCTTTAATTATCAGATCAATTAAAAAGCCTAGGGAAGATAAATTAAAAACAAACATAAAATTTTTGGCGTTACTCTATTCATTATTTTCTATTGCAATATTCTTATTACATACCAAATTAATTTATGGTATTTATACATTTGACCCAAGGGATATATATGGAACAAACCGAACTGAAAATATTTTTAATGAACCAATAGTAGATTTTTTAGTTTCATCATCAAAAGACTTCCTTACAATACTATTTACACAAGAATTTGGTATTTTCTGGTTTTCACCATTAATTTTCCTAGGATTATTTATCTCTTTAATTAATCTTTTTAAATTAGGGAGTAGTAAAAGGTTATTTTCATTTTTATGCCTTTTATCTTTCGCCCAGACATTTGGAATTGTTATTATCTGGGGTTCCGTTGCATCATCATATGGCTTCAGATACCTTTATTGTCTTGTTCCTCTTTCTTTGCTTATAGTTTCAGATTTTAAAGCTGATAAGTTCTTTCTATTTAGATTATACATTTTAAGCTTTTCAATATTTTCAACAATATCCGTCATCTTTTTTGAAACTACTTCAGGAACTCAACTCTCATTGAATAAGGTCACAAATTCTTTTGGTAATGAAGTAATATATTCTCAACCAAATTATTTAAGTGGTATGGTTCAATCAGTTTTTGAATTAAACAGTTACCTGATTATATTTTCTACTTCACTTTTAGGTGCCATCATATTTAAATTATTGATCTCTTTTTTTGGTATAAATGGAATTTTCGATTTTCTCAAATCTTTAAATTTGCCATTTGAGAATAAGGATTTTCAGTCATTAATAGGTAAACTAGAAATGATTACCTATGATAAAGTATTTATAAGTTTATTAATTATTTATTTAATTTTAAAAATTGTAATCAGAGAATTCTCGTCAAATTCAACTAAAAAAATTTGAGATAGATTTAACAACTTTAGCTTGAATTTTATCATTTATGTGTTTTCCAAGAGGTAAATACAAACCATTTCTTCCTAAGTTTTCACTTACGGGTAAATTAGTTTTAGGTTTTAATTCTTTTGGTAAAGCATTTTGTAAATGTAAAGGCCAAAAAAATGGTCTCGTTTCAATTCCATCTTGCAGCAACTTTTTCTGAAGGGATTCTCTTTTATTTTCTTGTTTTAAAACAATCCCATAAACCCAAAAATGATTATTTACATCATTTATTTTTTTTAAAGGAAGATTAATATATTCTCCGTAGTTATTTAGCAAATTACTATAATTTAATCCCTGATAAATTTTCGATTTTATTACTTTTTCTAAATTATTAATTTGAGAGATACCCAATGCTGACTGCAACCCACTTAATCTAAAATTCCAATACAGATTATCGTGTTGAAATCTTTTTTCACCAAAATCCAAATTAATCATTTGTTTAATTTTTAAATATTTGTCTTTGGAGTCAGTTAATACAGCTCCTCCTTCTCCAGTGGTTATGTGTTTATTTGCGTAAAAACTAAAAGTTGATAAATCTCCAAAAGACCCGCAGGGCTCTTCGTTAATTGACTGTCCGTGTGCTTCTGCTGAGTCTTCTATAAGATATAAGTTTTTAGATTTACAATAATCTCTTATTTTTTGTGCATCAGATACTAATCCAAATGTATGAACCATGATTATAGCCCTAGTTTTTTTTGTAATACATTTCTCAATATCTTCAAGGTTTGCATTCCAGCTTTTTTCATTCACATCATAAAATACAGGTTTTGCTCCCGTCCTTATAACAGCAGACAAACAAGAAATAATGGTGAAAGAAGGGATAGCAACTTCATCATCTTTATTTAAATTCAATGATTGTAGTGCTACGTCTAATGCATTTGATCCATTTGATAAAGCTATTGCATATTTTCGATTAAACTTTTTTGCTAGCTTGTCTTCAAATTCTCTTACTATAGGACTGGTGCCTGAAATGTAAGTTTTTCTAAGTGCCGAAAGAACATTTAGATAATCACTAAATGAAATATATGGCGAAAAAACAGGAATCAAAATTTAAAACCTTATCTTGTCAGTTTTCTCATCATATGGTCCCTGCTTTATTTCAAAAAAATATGAGTCTTTTTGAACATCAAGTTCATGGCCACCCTTAAAAAAAACAACCACTTGACCACCTTCTATTAAGCTTTCATGAATTTTTATTTTTTCATCATCATAAATTGTTACTAATACTTGACCACTTACCATTATCAAAGCTTCGGAAGTTGATTTTATTATCCTTTCATTCTCAGGGTGATAGTGGCGTTCAATTTTTGTATTTTTTTTGAGATTAAATGAAGCTACTTGAAACTCATCTTCATTATTTGTTTTAAAATCTTTTTCAACGTTAGAATTTTCATTTATAAACAATGCAAGCAATTTATTATTTTTATCAAATATTTTCATCTTTTATAATTCTACATTTTATCGCAACTTTTATATAGGGTATGCCCCTTTTAATCAACTGAATAAATGAACTTGCTGTTTTTGATTCACCATGTGCTCTTGTTTCGCAAATATATCCTACTTCATTTATTTCTATTTTTTTTAGGGTTAAATCGTTAATCAAATAGATAAAATATTCGCCATAATCTGAAATAGAAAAAATATCTTTATTAATATCTTCTTTATTAATAACTATAAATCCACTTGTTAGATCTTTTATATTTGTTTTGAGAAGAAACCTTAATGCTTTATTAAAAAAAATTGAAAAAATCATACCTAAAACTGAATCTTTTGATTTTTGGACATTTTTTATTGCCTTAAAAAGATTGTTAGAACTTAAATCTTTTACTCCTTTGTATGCACCGCCATCAGTAAATCTAGAACCAACAATAACAGACCTATTATTAACAAAAAAATTATTAATTAATTTTATACTGTCAGATGCTGGCATTGACCCATCTGCATCAAGCCACATAACGTTTTCATATTCAGAATTGTCTATACCTGTCAAAATTGATAGAGGTAGTGAAGGATTTTCTTTTCGAACAATAATCTTAATTTTAGAATTAAATTTTTGTAATGAATCAACATAGTCTTTTGTACCATCAATTGAATTGTCATCGATGACTAAAATTTCATAATTTTCATAGTTGTTTTCCTCAAGATTTGATATAAAATCTGGAATTAAATCTTCTAGGTTTTTTCTTTCGTTTAGAGTCGGGAGTATTATTGAAATATTTTTGTTAATTAAATTCACAAATAAACCTATGTCCTTATTTTTTTTCCAAAATACAAAATATTAAATAACCATAATTGTTTGAAAACAATCTTTCAATGAAATTATTAAATACTTCACCACTTCTAATAGAGATTACAGAAAATGCTAAGCCAAAGTTCAAAAATTTATGAATTTTATTTATTTCTTGAAATTTTGTTTTTCTAATAATTTTTTTTATCTTTTTTTTATTAAGCTTGTTGATGTGCTGGTCTTTATAGCCAGTATTTGAAGCTATATTCAGTATTATCAAAAGAATCCTAAATTGTAAATTGTTGAAATTTGGTGTTGTTAAAATTAACTTTCCGTTTGGCTTTAACTTGTCATATAAATTATTTAATGTTTGAATCATATCTTCATGGCCTAAAAATTCAAAAAGCCCTAAAACAGTTATTAAGTCAAATTTATCGGATTTATATTTTGATTCAAATTCTGTCAAATCATAAAATTTAAATTTGTCTGAATAGTTCACTCTTGCATAATTTATTTGTTTTTTTGCTAAATCTACACCCACAGAATTTGCTTCTGAAAAGTTTCCAATGAATGTACCAGGGCCACATGCATAGTCAAGATGATCGATAGATTTTAAAAGATAAGAATTAATTTTTTTGAATGTTAGGTTGTGCCAGTTTGTCTGAATTCCTCTATCATTTAAGAGTCCCTGTTGAAAAATTTTATCATAGTAACCAGTTGGAAATTCCGAGTCCCAAAAATTAGTCATATATTTCCCTTTTAGTTAAGAGTACAACTAATTGGTTACAAAACTATCAAATTTCCCAGATAAACTATTACTATTGTTACTTGAAACTATGAAAGAACAATCAATAAATAATATTTTAAAGAAAGGTGTTTGGTACCATACCGTCGAATATAACAATATAAAATCTGAGGGAACTTTTGACTACACAAAAATAATTGATAGCCTTAATTTTCCAAGAATGGATAATTTAAATGTTTTAGATGTCGGTTGTTCTGATGGTTTTTTTAGTATGTATTTTTTAAAAAATCTCAATGCAAAAAAGGTAACCGGAGTAGATATAAATAAATATGACGGATCTGTTGCTTTTGAGGTTTTAGATGCTTATAAAGAAAGCTACACAGAAAAATATGATGAAAGGAATGATTTTAATAATTTAATTGATGATTATAAAATATTAGGACTACATGACCCTAATAAATTTAATTTTTTAAAGAAAATTTACGATTTGAATATGGACTTTATTGCAGGATCAATTTATGAACTAGAAAATATTGAAAATCATGATATAACATTTTGTGGATCATTGCTTGAGCACCTAAGGGACCCTGTTTCAGCTATCGAAAATCTTTATTTGAAAACTAATAAGATTTGTATAGTGGATATTTCTAATACTATTAAAAACAGGTATGTAAATTTATTTAGACCATATTTAAAATATACAAATTCTGGGGGCAACTTCTTTCATTATTCTGAAAAAGCAATAAAACTTATGATGAAGAATGTCGGATTTGAAAATGTTAAAACCTTGAAAAGATACAAAATAAAAATTGAAAAATATGGTTATAAAATTCCACATTCAGTATTGATAGGATATAAAAACTAGGGTTTTAAAATATTTAGATTTATATTTTCTATTTCGAGCATATGTACAATCATTGATAATGCCCAAGTTAATAAAAGTGTTCCGTGAATATCTGGATTATTTGTCCCTTTTGTGATTTTAACACCATAATAATTTGTTTGACTTTTACCAAGAAAATATGAAAAACCCCCATCATTTTCATAAAAATGGAGAGAAATAATTTCAAGTAAATCATAGATATATTTTGTGATTTCATTTCTCTTGTATGCTGTCTGGTTTGAACACTTAAAGAGTACATAAACTACGTCCACTAAATCACAACCATCATGTGAAATATTTGAGCTAAGACATAAATCGATTAATTTTTCTGGATAATTTATTTCTTTATCTAACCAATCAAGACCTGAAATAACTTTCATACTTCCATTAATTAACTCTCTATTTGAGGGTTTTGGTTTTACAAAATAAGCACCTGTTAATGGATCACACAATTCATCGATAAATTTAATCATATCTTTAATGTGGTTTTTGATAATTTCATCTTGTAATTGTGATAAAAATAGAGACATATTTGCAAACTGAGCTCCAGCCATCCATGGAGATTTCCAATTTTGTTTCTTTAAATAATCAATAATAAAATCATCTTTATCAATCATATCTCTATATATAAATTCAGATTTGTAGCCAGCCTCTTTGACAGTTACTATTGCCTGTTTAGTCTCTGCTCGTAAAGATCTTATAACAAAATCATCTAGTGTTTCATATTGTTTAATTCTTGAATTAGTCAGGAACTTTTTTACCATATATTTTGAAGATGAGACAATATTAAGGTTATTTATTGCATTAATATACTCTGGATCGATATATAAATTTTCTATGTAGTTTGAATCAGAAGTTTGAAATGAATTTATATATTTAATCCATGAATCTTTTTGATTTGTATTTAAAATATTATATTTATTTGTTATATGTTTAAGCTTCAAGCCAAAACAACTAAAACCAAGCTCTAATTTTGATCCATATTGTGTTAGTCCTTTTTTTGCTGGGAAAAATGAGTAATTATTGTCGGGTTTTTTTAAGGATTCAAGAAAATCATCAACTAATTCTGAGAGATCATATAACCATGGGTAATTTGTTTTTATCTTATTATTCAATTTGTTATCTTTTTATTTTTAAAAAGGCCGACAGATCTTATTTCAGATTGATAGATAAGTTCAAAATTATTTTGATATAAGAAATTCAAAACATTAACTATTGTAGATTCTTGCAATAAACCCCTTTCTTTCCCATAGTCAACTGAAATATATTCAATTAAGTCAAATATCTTTTTTGAACCATACAATACTTCAGGTTCGAAACCTTCAGCGTCTATTTTTAAAAATTTTATTTTTTTTTCAAAGTTTATTGAATCAAGTCTTTTAGTACTAACTACTGTTTTTTTCTTAGTTCCAAAATTAAATAGCGATGAATTTGCTCCATCACTATCGATAAAAAGTTCTGAGGTTCCATTATCGTTTGATAAAGCAAAATTGTTTAGAATTACATTTTTTTTATTATCACAGTTGTTTTCTAAAAATTTGAATGCTTCTATATCTGGTTCAAAGGCAATATAGTCTATATTTTTTTCAATCTTACTAATTGCAAAATACACTTCGCCAATGTTTGCTCCACAATCTAAAAAGGTATCCCCTTTTTGAAATGATACTTCGTTTAATCCATAGGTTTCTGCGAGTATATTTAATCTTTTTTCAAAACCAATAAATGTTCTATTAAGTCTATCTTTTGGATAAAAAATCTTGTTATTATTATTTTCTATAAAATAATTTTGATTTTCATATTTTATTTTTTCTTTCGAGTGACCAACACTATTAATTAATGAACAAAAAAGTTGCTTATTGAACTTATTCAATATAAAAATTATTAATTTTGCTCTTATCAAAAAAAATATTTTTTGAAAAATATTAAATTGTTCTACTTCCAAATTATAAAAAAGATAGTTTGGAATATTTACTAAATTAAAGTTTTTTTGATTTGACATCCCATTAAATCTTTTCCTAGGTTGGATTCTCCCAAGTAGGTTCAATCAAGTTTTGGTCAATAAGAACTTTTTCCTGTTTGGCTAGCTCTAAGTCACTTTCAACCATCATCTTTACTAATGATTTAAAGCTTGTATTGGGTTTCCATCCAAGTTCTTTATTTGCTTTTGAGTAGTCACCGAGTAAAAAATTTACTTCATTTGGTCTAAAGTATCTTTCTGAAGTAACAACAAAATTCTCCCAATTTAAATCAACATGTTCAAAGGCTATTTTTGCAAATTCTTTCACACTATGTGTTTCTCCTGTTGCGAGAACCCAGTCGGATGGTTTTTCCTGCTGCATCATCATCCACATACCTTCAACAAAGTCCCCTGCATACCCCCAGTCTCTGATAGCATCTAGATTACCAAGTGTAAGTTTTTTTTGTAAGCCTAGTTTTATCCTTCCAACTGCTCTAGTAATTTTTCTCGTGACAAAAGTTTCACCCCTTAAGGGTGATTCATGATTAAAAAGAATTCCATTTACACAAAATAAATCATAGGATTCACGGTAAAGCCTCGTCATATTATGGGCGAATACCTTAGAGGCAGCATATGGACTTTTGGGAATAAATTCTGAGTTTTCATTTAACTTATCTTCATTGATCCCTCCAAACATCTCAGATGAAGAAGCTTGATAAAATTTTATTTCCTTGTCAGAGTTTTTAATCGCCTCAAGTATCGAAACTGAACCCAATGTTCCTGTCTGTGTTGTAAAGATTGGGTTTTTGAAAGATACAGACACATGCGATTGTGCTGCTAAGTTATAAACTTCATCTGGCTTAATTGTATTTATCAAGCTATATAGAGATGCAGAATCAAGTAAATCTGAATAATGCAGGTTTAATTGTTTTGTTGGTTGAAATTTAGAGATTAACGGATCAATTCTTTCAGTATTTATCGACGAAGACCTTCTAATTGTTCCATGAACCTCGTAATCTTTATCTAACAAAAGTTTCGCCAAATATGATCCATCTTGGCCAGTTATTCCAGTAACAAATGCTTTTTTCACTTTTCTAATGTTATTCAATTAATTTGACTATTTTGAGTTTTTATACCTTTTTTTAAAAAGTATCCTAAGAAACTAAAGAATACAAATGGAAAGTGTACACTTTCTAGTGTTGCATCAAAAGATGACATCAAATATATCGGTATTAGATAGCTAAGGATATTATACGAATTAAATTTGTTCTTATATTTGGTAATAATTTTAAAGTTAAACAAAACAAATAAAATTAATTGAATAAAACTTCCTCTTGCAAAAATATTAACAAAATAATTATGTACATTTTCATTCATTCCATCTCGTCCAAGTCTTCCTGGTGCTGTAGGATCAAGCATGA
>MDTB01234967.1_pt1 | contig 23108 bp, 20 predicted proteins | sample 811161 | NCBI WGS metagenome assembly MDTB01 (sample SAMN05326650, study PRJNA326480) | marine metagenome | isolation source: seawater | place: Mediterranean Sea | collected 2009
AATAAGATGGCAAGTCAGTTCCACCACCTCCTAGAGTTATTCTTAAAGGTGTTTTAGTTATAATCATTGCAATTACAGTGTTTATAGAATAATTAAATTAAATGCAAAATGTTTTTATTGATAGAGATGGCGTTATTTTAAAAAATATATTTTATGATGATACAGGAGAATTTGAAGGGCCCAGGTGCTCCAAGGATATTGAATTTAAATCATATTCTATTGAGGCATTAAAAATTTTGCAAAAATTTTCAAATATTTTTTTAATTTCAAATCAACCAAATGCTTCAAAAGAAAAAACTAAAATTAAATATATATACGAGACAAATTTAAAGTTTGAAAAGATTTTAAGACAAAATAATATATTCTTTGAATCTTTTAATTACTCATATCACCATCCTAAAGGCAAAAATTTTATAGAAGAATTAAATTGTAATGAATGTTTCGGATACAAAGTATATTGTCATTGTAGAAAACCCTCAAATTTTTTCCTAAAAAAAATTTTGAATTCGGGAAAATATCAAAATAAATATAATTGGTTTATTGGAGATAGGGAAACGGATATAGAATGTGGATTATCTATAAAAGCATCAACCATATTAATCTCTAATAAGAAAAACAATAAAACAAAAGCTAGATATATAGTTAAAAATTTGTATGATAGCTTAAATTTAATTATTAAAAATATCTTATGAGCTGGAAAAAAAAAATTAAAGTGTACCAAGATGGTGCAGATCTAAAAAAAATAAGTCAATCAGTCAAGACAGATAATTTTGTTAGAGGATTTACAACAAATCCTTCCCTAATGAAAAAAAGTGGGGTTAAAAATTATTTAAAATTTTGCAAGGATGCTGCAAAAATAGTTAAAAACAAACCAATTTCATTTGAAGTTTTTGCAGACGATGAAACCAACATGATAAAACAAGCTGAAAAAATTCATGAATTTATAGGAAAAAAAAATGTTTATATAAAAATACCAATAGTAAACTCTAAGGGTAAAAGCACTTTAAAAGTAATAAAATATCTTGCAAACAAAGATATCCCCCTAAATATAACAGCTGTATTTACAAAAAAGCAAATTGATGGTGTTTTAAAAAATATTAAAAAATTTAATAAAGTCATTATATCTGTATTTGCAGGAAGAATCGCAGACACATTAAAAGATCCCGTCCCTTACATTTTGTATGCAAAAAGAAAGAGTAAAAATTTTAAAAATGTAGAAATATTATGGGCTAGTACGAGAGAAATATTAAATATACAACAAGCTATAAATGCAAATTGTGATATAATTACCATTCCAGATAGCTTATTTTCAAAATTCAAATTAATTAACTACCCTTTAAAAAAATTATCTATTGATACTGTCCAAATGTTTCTATCTGACGCAAAATCCTCAAACTACAAAATGTAAATAGGATGAGCATAGAAGATGAAATCTTATTATTTAAAAAACTATTTAAAAAATAATTTTCAACTAAAAAAAATTGTAATTTTAGTAACTATTGATTTTTTCTGTATTGTTGCAAGTTTTTTTTTAGCTTTTTTCTTTAGATATGAAAATTTAACATCTGTATTTGAAATTGATAAATGGTCATTAGTTATTACAATATCAATAACCTATATTTTTATTAAAATTTTTTCAAAAAAATATGAGATTACTTTAAGAGGTTTTAATTTTTATTTACATTTTATATTTAGTTTTTTATCAGCATTATTTTTCTTTTCATTGATTTATTTTTTTTTCGATAGAGCATCAGTAGCAAGATCTATTCCAATTATATTTTTGTTAATTAATATTTTTTTATTAAGCGCTGTGTACAGCATATTAGACTATCTAAATAAAAAGCTAACTTTAGGTGCTTTGAATGAAATTTTAATTTTTGGATACAATGATGTCTCTAAAAATTTAGTCTATCTTTTATCTTCAGATTCAAAGAATAGGTTAAACTCAATTGTTGATGAAAATTATATTTTGAAATCGTTGAATTATTTTGCAAATGTTCCCTTGATTGATATTGATGATTTACAAAAAATAAAAAGATTAATTATAAATAATAATATAAATAAAATTTATGTATGCCGTGAATTTAAAAAAGATAAAATTGAAAAAATTTATTCTTTTATAAAAAATATAGATCAAAATGTTGAACTTATAAAAACAACAAATAATAATTCTTTTATTTCAAATTTAATTTTTTCAAATAACAAATTTCTCAGTGATTTAGTTGGAACTAAAAATGATATTAAATACTCTAGAGAAATTAATAATTTTTATAAAAATAAAAAAATATTAATTACTGGAGCGGCAGGTACAATTGGAAGTGCATTATATGAAGCGTTAAAAAAATTTAAAGTAAATAATATTTTTTTGTTAGATAACTCTGAATTAAATATATACAATTTGATAAATAAACATGATCTTTTTAATTCTCGTGATAGCAAAATTTATTTAGGTACAATAAACGATTTAGCTTTATTAAAAAAAATCTTTCAAGAAAATGATATAGATGTAGTATTTCATGCTGCAGCTTATAAGCATGTTTCAATAGTCGAAGAAAATTTTCTATCCTCTATTAATAATAATATATTTGGAACTGAAAAATTAATTTCAAGTTGTATTAAATATAAAGTTAAAAATTTTGTTCAGATTTCTACCGATAAAGCGGTTGAGCCATACAATTTAATGGGAACAACAAAAAGAATAGCGGAAAAATTAGTTAAATATTATTCTAATGATATGAATGTTAAGAATTATACATCAGTTCGTTTTGGAAATGTTGCTGGCTCTTCTGGTTCAGTTATTCCAAGATTTATTGAAGATATTCAAACTAAAAAAGAAATTACGGTTACTCACAAAAGTGTAGAAAGATATTTTATGTCTGCAGAAGAGGCTGCATATTTAGTTGTATTATCACCTTTAGTATCATCTAATGGAGATATTTTGTATCTAGATATGGGTAAGCCAATAAAAATTCTAAATATTGCAAAAAAATTAAAAAAGATTATGAAAAATGTAGGCTTAGACATAAGTATAAAAATTTCAAATTTAGCTAAAGGTGAGAAGCTTAAAGAAGAGCTACATTATAAAAAAATTGAAAAGGTAAAAAAATCAAAATATGAAAAAATATTTATTACAGAAGACACCACTTTTAATAGAAATAAATTCTTTAAAGATTTTAATCTATTTAAAAAAAGATATAACAAAAATCGAAACAATTTAAATTATGATAAAAATAATTTTAAAGAGCTAAATAAAAAACTAAATGACCTCGCAAAGTCATAATTTCAAATCATATAATATTTTAAAAATCTCAATTTTTTTTTTAACATTTGGTACAGTTTTTTTAATTCAAGGAAGAGGTCTTATTGATGAGTTTGTTATAGGTGTAATTTCTTTTCTAATAATAACAATAAAATATAAAGAAATTTTAAATTATTATAAATTAAATTATCTAAATAAGTTATTTCTTATTCTCTTTATTTACTTATTTGTAAATTCTATTTATGGGATAGTTGTTAATAATGATATTAGGATAATAAGATTTTCAGGTTTATTTCTTATATTAATTTCTTTAATTTTTGTTTTTAATTTTTATAAAAGTTATTTAACTAATAATATTAATTATATAAACTACTTAATAGTAGTTTGTACAATTTTTACCTTATCATTATTATTAATTCAGTCTATATTTCTTGAATTAAAACATCCTATATATCTAATAAGATACTCAACACAAGGTAATTTAGTTGCAGGTTCTTCAATATTTTCTCTATTAATACTTTGTTCCATTTATTCAGCAATAAAAATTTATAATTTTAAACCAATGCTAGTTTTTTTTTATTTTGTTCTTATTTTTTTTGTCTCTTTTTTTTATGATACAAGACTAGGACTTGCAGTATCAGTAATTTTTTTAGTTATAAATTTAGATTTTAAAAAATTAATTTTTATTATAACAATTCCATTATCTATCTTTTTAAGTTTTGGTTTTGATATAATCAAACCAATTTATCATTTAAATACTTTAAAATCTTTAGATTTTAAGAGTAATAATAGTAAAAAAAATATTGAATATTTAAATAATTTTAAAAAATATTACGTATGGTACGAAACTTCTGATACTAACTTAAATAATGTTCATTCAAATAAACAAGCTAATTTTGAACTAGAAAATTTAAAAAAAAATATAAATTATTCTAATATAGTTGTTGTCTCAATTTTAGGAAAATATTCAAATCTTAGAGATTACAATTCATTTGGATTAGAGAAAATAAAGTCTGAAGCATATGGAATATATCAAGAAAAAGAAAACACAAAAAATATTAAAAAAATAGTAACTAATAAAATTAAATTAGAAAAAAAAACCAAACAAAAATTAATTGATCAAAAAATTGAAATATCAAATTATATTAAAGCAAACAAAGATACAATTTCGAAAGATGAAAAAATTAAATTAGAAAAAAAAAATAAAGAATTAAACAATGAAATCAATATATTAGATGATGAAATCAATGTTTTAACTTCTAATCTCACAGAAGTTGGTAATGATAATAATCTCAACTTATTCAATAATGTTAATATAAGTACAGATTATGATGTTATATTTAATCCTACATTAAGTGATCTTGATCGAAGATATGCTGTAATAGCATCTTTGAATAATCTATTAAAATCAAATATATTTATTAAATTTTTTGGTAATGGTTTTTATTCTCATAGAAATTTACTCTATGAGGACATAAAAGAAATATATAATAAAAAATTTGATAAGCCGATGGCGTCAAGAAAAGGAGAAATATATAACAGTTATTTTGATTATTTAGATCAAACTAGCGACACAAGTATTTCGTTTACAAAACCTGTGAGAACATCATTGCTACCTGCTTTAGTTGTAGACACAGGGATTTTCTTTTTTCTAATAATTCTAGTAATGTTATTTAAATTTTTAATCAATGAATTTAAAAAAATTAATAAAGAAAATTTTAGGAGTAAATTAAATTTATATTTATTTTTAGGGATAGTAGTAAATTTAACATATATTAATTTTTTTATTGATATTATAATTATTTTTATTGTTATCTTTCTTAGAGATTTGATATTTACTCCATGAAAAATATATGGATTGTAGGAGTTGGAGAACCACTGCCTGTGGATGGAATAAATGAAAGATTACATCGATGTGGAAAACAAACTGAATTTCTTAGCAAAGATAATAATGTAAAATGGATTACTTCAGATTTTAATCATTCAAAAAAAATAAATAGATTTAATAAAGACACAATTCACAATTTAAATAAATATGAACTACATATTTTAAAAACAATACCATACAAAAAAAATATTAGTCTTATCAGATTCTTTAGTAATTTTATTTTTTCAATTAAATTATTTTTTTATTTAATAAAAATTGCAAAAAAAAATGTACCAGATGTTATTTTTTGTTCATTTCCAACTATTGAAAATGCTTTTGTAGTTGTGATTTTTTGTAAAATTTATAAAATAAAATCTATAGTTGATGTAAGGGATGCTTGGCCTGAGATATTTTATTCTTTTATAAATAAAAAATTTTACTATTTATATAAAATAATTTTTTTATTTTCAGAATTAATAACAAAATTATCATTTAAACATTGTGATATTTTAATGTCCATTTCACCTTATATGTTGAGTTGGGCACAAAATTATTCCTCAAGAAGTCAAGTTAAAATGAAAAATGATAGGTATATGTATTTTTCTTATAAAAATAATTTAAATATGAAAAAAAATAATGATAAATTTTTAATTTCCCATGTTGGAAATTTATCTCATAGAGTTGAGCTGGAAACGGTTATCAAAGCGGCTCAAAAAATAGAAAAATATAACAAAAATATAGAGTTTTATATTTGTGGTAGAGGAGAATTGTACGATTATTTTAAATCCCTAGCTAAAAATTCAAAGAATATAATATTTACTGGCTGGATAAACGAAAGAAAAATTCAAGAGATACTAAGTAAATCAAGTTTAGGAATTGTACCTTACGCCTCATCATTTGATTTTAAAATGGGAATTCCTAATAAAGTTTCTGAATATTTATCTTTTTCTTTACCAATTTTGAATTGTATCGATGGCCACTTATCAAAAATTATTTCTGATAATTCTATTGGTTTAAATTATAAAAATAAAGATATCGAGGACTTGGAAAAAAAAATAATTAATTTGTATGAAGATAAAGAAAAATTTAAAATATTCACAAATAATTCAAAAAATCTCTTTTTAAAAAATTTTGATGAGGAGAGAGAATTATTGAAATTCAAAGAGTTAATAAATTTTATTTGATGCTAGTTTCAGTAGTTACTCTAATTCATGATGAAAATATATCTCACGTTAAAAAATGTATTTTCAGTATTTTAAATCAAGATTATAAAAATTTTGAGTATATTATTGTTGACGACTCTCAGAAAAAAATTTTCTTCAATTTTTTTCATAAATTAAAAAAAAATGAAAAGAGAATAAAATACTTTAAGCTTAATAATAATTTAGATTTACCTAGTGCTAGGAACTTTGCTCTGTTAAAAACCAAAGGTCAAATTATTTTTCTGCAAGACTCTGATGATTGGTCAAATAAAAATAGAATATCATGTCAATTATCTCATATCCAAAAAAATAAAATTGATTTATCATCTACTTTGACTACTTATTTTGACAGTAAATCAAGACAAATATTAAAATCAAAAAAATTGAAAGACAATAAACGGATAAGAAGTAGAGATATATTATTTAATAATTTTGTTTCAATAGGTTCAGTAGCATTTAAAAGAAAAATTTTAAAAAATAATGAATTATTTCGTAAAGAACTTAAATTTTGTGATGATATGGACTTCGTCTTAAGATTTTCATCTAAATATAAATTCTATCAATTAAATAAACATTTATACAACTATAGATTTAATAGTAATTCAAGTACAATAAATACTAAAAATAATTATCAACCATATTTAGATTATTTTTTATTAAAAAAAAATAATGGAAAAATTAAAACTAGCAATATAATGAGTGAAAAAAAAAAAATTGTTAATAATTATAGTAATTTGATTTATTCCAAAAATACTTTACAACAAATAAGTTATTCAGTTTATTCAGGAAATTATTATAACACATTAAAAAAAATAAATGGTTTTAAATTAAAAATATATTGCATTTTGATTATTTTTAAAGTAATTGCAAATAAACTTATCTTTAAATAATCAATGAACTTTAAAAAAATTTTAGTTACAGGTGCTGCTGGATTTATAGGTAGTAATTTTTGTAGACATATTTTAGATGTTAATAAAAAAGCACAAGTTGTTGGTATAGATAATTTTTGTGTTGGGAATAAAAAAAACATATCAGACATATTAGTCTCTAAGAGGTTTAGTTTTTATAAAGCAAATTTAGAAAACAAAAAAAAATTAATAAAAATTTCAAAAAATTGTGATTTAGTAATACATCTTGCATCAAATGCTGATATTGCTAAAGCGATGAAAGATCCCTTAATCGATTATAGACAAGGTTTAAAATTAACTTTGGAAATATTAGAAGTTATGAGAATTAATAAAATCAAAAATATTATATTTTCATCAGGATCAGGTGTGTATAAAGAAAATTACAAAAACAAATTAATTGAAAATAAAAGTGATTTAGTTCCAATTTCGACTTATGGAGCTAATAAATTGTCGAGCGAGGCGTTTATAAGTGCTTATAGTCACTTATTTAATATTAAAGCTTTAGTGTTTAGATTTGCAAATGTAGTAGGTAGAAATCAAACTCATGGTGTAGCATTTGACTTCAAAAATAATTTAAAAAAAAACACAAAGTTTATAAAAGTTATGGGTAATGGAAATCAAAAGAAATCATATATAGATGTACTCGACGTGATTAAGGGAACATTTTTAGCAATTCAAAAAGAAAAAAATAAATTCGCTTCATATAATATTGCTAATGATGACGCTATAACTGTTAAAGAAATTTTGAATATAGTGGTAAAACACCTAAATATAAAATTCCCAAAGGTTAAATATGGTAAAACTAACAGAGGTTGGCTTGGGGATGTTCCTTTTGTGAAATTATCTAATAAAAAAATTAAAAAATTAGGTTGGAAATATCAATTTAACTCACGTTCAGCTATTTTGAACTCTTTAAAGTTTATTTAGTTTCAACTCTTCTTAAACACAAATAGTTTTTATCAATCCTATTTTTTATTTGCTTGTAGTCATCTTTAACATGAATGAATTTTCCATTGAGATATGCTGGTTTCTTTTTAATTAAAAAATCACATAATTTTTTTGTTAAATCAGGTGTAACAATTTTCTTTTTATCAACATGGTGACCATTGCTCAAGGATTTTTTTAATATCTTTGTATTGTTGGGACCTGGAGCAATAATGTAAAATTTAATTTTTTTTTCCTCGTAAGATAAATTTTCAGTTAATCTTACCAAAGATGTTTTTGCTAGGCTATAAGCGCTAAATCCAGGAAAAGGAGTGGCTGAGCCCCCTCCAGAAATAAAAATTATAACGCCTTTTTTAGGTTTAATTAATTTTAATGTTAATTTAGTTATTAAAGTGTGAACAAATAAGTTTAAGTTAAAACTTTTACACCATTTTTTAAAGTTTATATCTCTTAATTTACCTATTTCTCCTAAATCTCCAGCATTGTTTATTAGAACATCAAATTTAAAATTTAATAATCGCTTAATTTTTTTTTCCGATAGTTCTAAGTTGGACAAGTCACATTTAATATTTTTTAAATTTTTTGATTTTATTTTAGGTATACTTCTAGAAATACATGTAACGTGATGACCATCATTCAAGAAACTATTTACAAGATGATCACCTATTCCACTTGAACCACCTGTAATAACAATTTTTTTTTTATTCATTATTCACACCAGAGATAATTTCCTTAATTATAAAATCTAAATTTTTTTTTGGCTTCCAACCGGTTTTTTTTATTTTCTTATCATTGAGCACTAAACTAAATGCTTGCTTTTTAGTTTTAAGAAATTTCAGATTACCAGTCTCCATAATTCTAATTATTTTATTAATTAATTTAATTATTTGAGTTCGATTACTAGTTAAGTTAAATATTTGAAAACCCTTAAATTTTACTTTTATTATTTTTAAAATAAAATCTGAAATATCATCTGGATGGGTAAATTCTCTTATATGCTTTCCATTCCCATAAACTTCAGCAATATTATTTTTTTTTATCGATTTAACAACATCATAAATTAAGTTGTCTTTAAAAAGACCATAGCCTGAAATTAAATTTGGTCTTATACAAACCGCGTTAAAATTATAAATGTTACAATAATGTTTTATTGTTTCTTCTGACAAAAATTTTCCAAGTGCATAAGGATTTTTACAAAATATATCATCATTTTCGTTTTTAATATTATTCCCATTTTTATATAAGCCTGAAGATGATATAAAAATTATTTTTTTACATCCATTTAGTCTCATAGCTTCTAGAATATTATATGTGCCTAAAAAGTTAGTATTAACATATGTTTCTGGATTTTTTATACTATCAACAGATCCTTTGGCAGCAGCACAATGAACTACTAAATCAAATTTATATTTTTTTAAATAGCTATTAATTTTATTTTTTTTTGTTATATCTAAATTGTTTAAGTCAGTTTTTTTAATTTTATAAAACTTGTTTAATTTTTTTGATACACTTTTACCAAGAAAGCCATTTGCACCTGTTAGTAATATTTTCATGAACTATATATATATATAAAATTAATAAATTTTTAAAATAAATTATGGATCTTTATAAACAGTTAGAAAAACTTTTAAATGTAAATCTAACAAAATATAAAATTTTATTTGTTTTGCTTTTTATAATTACCGGTATTTTCGAAATTGCTGGTATTGGTATAATTTTAATTTTTGTTAATTCATTAGGATCTATTATTTCAGGCAATTTACCAAATTATATTGTAAATTTAATTGATTACCTAGATGTTAATAATCAACAATTTATAGTTTTAATCTCTATTTTAATTTTCCTTATTTTTTCTTTTAAGAATATTTTATTAATTTTTATAGAAATTTTTAAATTTAGATTCTTTGCTGCGAGTCAAACAAAACTTTCTTTAAAAATTTATAGCTCATTGATTAATACTTCATTAAAAAACTTATTAAAAACTAAATCACACAAGTTAATTTCTGATTCTGTTGTTGAAATTGATAAAATATTTCAAAATTATTTGCAAAGTATTTATATTGTTTATTCTGAAACTATTATTTTTGTTTTAGTATTGTTATTTTTATTATTTATAGAATTCAAAGTATCTATCGTATTAATATTCACATTTTCTACAATTGTATTTTTATTTGGAAAGATTTTTAAAAGAAAAATTGATTACTGGGGGCAAAAAAGACAAACTAGCATATCAAAATTAAACAAATTGATAATAAGTTCAATAAGAAATTTTAAAGAAATAAAAGTTGAAGGGCTAGAAGAAAAATTTCAAGAATATTTTAAAAAAAATTCAACTGGTTTTGCTAACTCCATAGCCTTTTTAAATATTTTACAGTCTATTCCAAGGTTATTTATTGAAATATTAATTGTAAGTTTAATTAGCTTATTAATTATTTACTCTATTTTATTCTTTGATGATTATACTAGAATTTTTTCTATTTTAGCTTTGTTCGCTACTAGTGCAATCAGATTAGCGCCTTCAGCAAATAGAATTTATGTTAATGCTAATACAAAGCATTTTTTTGAGTATTCTTTAAAGTCAATAATTTCACAGATAGATCACTTGAATAGTAATATTGATAATAAAAAAAATAAAAAAAAAATAATAGAAGATATTGAAAATATAGAATTGAAAAATGTAAAATTTGCTTACGATCAAAAAATAATATTACAAAACTTAAATTATAAATTTAAAAAAGGTGAAATGATTGCAGTTACTGGTCCAAATGGTTCAGGAAAATCTACCTTCTTAGATTTAATTTTAGGACTTCATAAACCTTCTAGTGGGAGTGTTTATATTAATAATAAAGATATCAATAAAATAGATACATCAAATTTGTTTGCTTATTGTACTCAAGATCATTATTTGGTTGATGATACAATAAAAAAAAATTTAACTATGTTTCAAAAAAAAATTAACTTTAACATAATTAAATTTTTAATGTTTAAAAATTTTTTTAAAAATAAAAACTACTTAAAAATAAAGACTGGAGAAGATGGAAAGCAATTGTCAGGAGGTCAAAGACAAATTGTTCTTTTGGCGAAAAATTTACTTAAAAATAAGCAAATAATTATTTTAGATGAGCCTACAGCAGCATTAAATAACAAAATTAAAGAAAAAATATTTTTAAATCTTAATAGATTAAAAAAAGATAAAATTATACTAATAGTAACCCACGATACTAAGTTTTTAAAATATTTTGATAAAATTATTAAAATTAAAAAAAGATGAAAAAAAAATTAATGTTTGTAGCCCCAGCTAATTCTATACATGCTCATAAATGGATAGATTATTTCACAAAAGAATATGAAATCATATGGATTTCCTTTGATAAAAATAATTTTATCGATGTTACTAATTCTAAGTATAAAAAAAATTTTAATTTAATTAAAGTTTTTGATATTGATTTATTTACATCAATTTATTTGTTTCCTAAATTAATATTAACGTCTTTAAAATTTAAACCAGACTTAGTTCATATTCATTCAGCAAATAAATATTTATTTTTTAGTATATTTTTTTTACTTTTTTTTAAAAAGATTATCTTAACAATATGGGGAAGTGATTACATTTATAATAAAAATAAATATATTTATAAAAAATTTTTTATTTTTTGTTTAAAAAAAATTTCTTTAATCACGACAGATGCTAATCATATTAAAAAATCAATTGTAAATGAATTTAATTATAAAAGTATAGAGATTATTAATTTTGGCTTAGGAGAATTTTTTTATAACAAACCAATGACTGACAATTTGGTTGATAAAAAAATTTTTAATACTCTGAATAATTTAAGATTAAAAAAAAATAGTTTTATTATATATTCTAATAGAAGTTTTACTGAAATTTCAGATATAGATATAATCATCAAGTCTTATATTGACCTGAGAAATAAATTCAAAGATGTTTATTTGTTGATGACTGGTCATGGACCTTTATTAGACAAATTTAAAAAAAAATATGAAGGTAAAGAATTTTTTTTGGGAATATATATTTTTTCCAGGGTAAATATGCAAACATTAAAATATTTATATTCTAACACAAATGTATTTATTTCAGCCTCAAGGAGTGATGCTGGAATATCTACCTCTATTTCTGAAGCAATGTTTCATAATGTTTTTTGTTTAGTTTCAAATAACTCTGACAATCATTTGTGGATTAAAAATTTTTATAACGGTTTTTTGTTTAAGACTGGAAGTAGAAAAGATCTATCTAAAAAACTAGAAAATTTTTATAAAAATAAAAATATATTTTCTAAAAAGATAAAATTAATTAATAAATCAAAATTAAGATCTAATTCTTATATTACAGAAATGGATAAAATGAATAGAATGTATTTTAAATTATAATGAAAACATTATTAATATGTTTTAAAATTTTAATTTCATCAGCTATTGTAATTTATTTAATTTTAAATTACGATTTTTCAAAAATTGAATTTAACAAGATAAATGAGGTAATTTTAATTATTTCATCGATAATAACTTTAACTGCTTTTTTAGCTATTTGTATTAGATTGTTTATTTTAACATCGGTCAAAAGTAAAAAACTAAAATTAATTGATATTGTTAAAATTAATGCAGTTTCAAATTTATTTGGTGTATTGCTACCCTCAGTGTTACCTGATGTAATAAGAGTATATTATATTAAATTAAAATTAAATTTGCAGAGCTCAATAATTTACGTATCTACTGATAGATTAGCAGGATTAATTTCAAAAATACTATTTATAATAGTGGCTTTAATTTTCTTTTTAATTTCAGAAAAATTAGTTGAACCAATTTATATAATATTATTTTTAACAATGTTATTATATTTATTATATTTTTTATTTAATTTAAATTTTGAAATTAGAAAAAGAATAATAAAAATTTTATCTATAAAAAGATTTCTTAGTAAAAAAAGAGTTATAAGTATTTTTCAAGATCTTGATATTATTTTTAGAAAAGACATTTTTACCAGAGTCATGTCTTTGAGTTTATTTGTTCAACTATGTGATTTTATGATTTATTATGTAATTGGAGCTTTTTTAAATTTAGGAATATCTTTTTTTCAATTGATGCTAATAATACCGATATCAACTTTTGTTGCTGCGTTACCAGTAAGTATAAATAAATGGACTATAAGAAGCACTTTAATCATGACAGGTATAGTTTATTTCGGGGTTCCAGAAAACCTTGCTTTAGAACTTGCAGTTTTTAAGGGCCTACTAGAAATAATGTTTTCAATTATTTTTGGACTTATTTTTATACTATTAGGAACAATAAAAACTAAATAGAAATTACGTTTTTGCCATTAATTCTTCCCCTTGTATCAAAAATAATATTTGAATTAGATTTTAAAAGTTCATAGTTAATATTGTCATGGTCCGTTAAAATTATAATAAAATCATACTTTCTTATATTTTTTCTATTTAAACTTTTGTAAGCAAGTCTGAAATTAAAACTTCTTTGTTTTGGAAATGATTTTAAATAAGGGTCATGATAATCAACTTTAAATTTTGATTTTAGCAATAGATCTGCAATTTTAAAGGATGGAGACTCTCTAGTGTCCCCAATATTTTTTTTGTAAGACAAACCAATTAGCAAACATTTTTTTTGATCTTCATTTAGCTTACTTTTTATCTTTTTCAAAATCCAAGGTGCAAGTTTATCATTAATTCTCCCTGATAAATTAATAAACTCTGTCTTAATTCTTTTTTTTTTACATGCCCAAACTAAATAAAATGGATCTACAGGTATACAATGACCTCCAATTCCTGGACCAGGATAAAAAGCATTAAAACCAAAAGGTTTTGTTTTAGCTGCACTTATCACGTCATATATATCTAAATTGAAAGCGTGACATATCATCTTCATTTCATTTACGTAACTTATGTTTATAGTTCTATAAATATTTTCATGTAATTTTGTCATTTCCGCTATCTCTAACGATTTAACTGTTTTTACTGGTAAAATTTTTTCATATAGGATTTTTATCATTTTTAAACAATTAGAAGTATATCCTGAACAAACTTTAGGAATTTTTTTTTCTAATATACTGTTTTTACCTGGATTTTCTCTTTCTGGAGAATATCCAATATAAAACTCTTTTCCAATTTGGAATTTCTTTTTTATTTGATTTCCAAATAATTCTCTCGTTGTCCCTGGGTAAGTTGTACTCTCAAGACATAAAATTTGATCTTTTTTTAAATGACAATAAATTGATTTTATGGTATTTTTTAAAAAACTTAAGTCCGGAACTTTATTGTTTTTAATTGGAGTAGGAACACAAATTATTATAACGTCAACATACTTAATTTTTTCAAAATTTGTTGTTGCATAAAAATATTCTTTAAAATTCTTATTAAGAAATTTTTTATCAATTGTATCTATATGTAATTTTTTCTTTAAATTTAATTGTTTTACTATTTTAGAATTTATATCAAACCCTATGACATTAATTTTTTTATTTACAAACTTTAAAGATAAAGGTAAACCAACGTAACCTAAACCTATAATACCTATGGAAAAACGATTACTTTTTAATTTATAAAGTAAATTTTTATTCATATTTATGAAAGTACCTTTCTTCAATTATCCAAATGTATATAAACAGTATGCATCAAAAATCAAACCAAAATTATTTAAAGCCTTAAATAACGGATCATTTATTCTTGGAAGAGATTTGTCAGTTTTTGAAAAAAACTTAGCTAAATTTTTGAGCGCAAAGCATGCCATAGGAGTTGCAGATGGAACAAATGCATTAATTTTGTGCTTAAGAGCTGCTGGAATTAAAAAAGGCGATGAAGTTATAATTTCCTCACACACTTATATTGCTACTGCATCCTCAATACATGATGCCGGAGGTGTTCCAGTTATAATTGATTGCAAAAATGATTTTATGATGGATGAGAATAAAATTGAGCAGGCAATTACAAAAAAAACTAAATTTATTATGCCAACCCAACTTAATGGAAGGGTTTGTTGTATGAATAAAATTATACAAATTGCCAAAAAATATAAATTAAAAATTATTGAGGATAGTGCGCAAGCTATAGGTGCAAAATTTGGAAATAGGTTTTCCTCTACTTTTGGAATTGCTGGCACAATAAGTTTTTATCCAGCAAAAATCCTAGGATCTTTTGGTGATGGCGGTGCTATAATTACTAATAATTCAAATTTTGCAAAAAAGATTTTAAGGCTAAGAGATCATGGCAGAAATGAAATTGGTAAAGTTTGTGAATGGGGAACAAACTCTAGATTAGACAATATACAGGCTGTTGTTTTAAATGAAAAATTAAAATTTCTAAAAATTGATATTGATAGAAGAAGACAAATAGCAAATATTTATCAAAAAGGATTAGAAAATAATAAAAATATTATTCTTCCTCCAGCACCAAAAAAAAATAATAATAATTTTGATGTTTTTCAGAATTACGAAATAATCGCAAACAACAGAAATAAATTAAAAAAATATTTGAGAAAAAAAGGAATCGGAACTTTAATTCAATGGAATAACCAGCCATTACATTCAATTAAGGGTATAAATGTAAGAATTTCTAGTTTTAAAAAAACAGAAGAAATTTATAAAAAAATACTTATGTTACCTATGAATAATGCATTAAAAACTTCACAAATAAAATATATAATTAAAACTATAAATTCTTTTTATGATAAAAAGAATAAATAATTTAAATCTTAATTATACTGATCAATTAGGAAGTCTTTCTAAACCATTATTTAAGACTAAATTTAAAATTAATAGTATTAAAAATTCAGTATTGAAAAAATTATATATCGAATTAATAAGAATAAGAATAATAGAATTAAAAATTGCAAATTTAGCCAGTGAAAAAAAAATTAATCCCCCTGTTCATCTCTCCGTAGGTCAAGAAGCCATATCAGTTGGTGTTTCACATAATTTAAGTAAGTTAGATTTTTGTTTTGGAAATCATAGATCTCATAGTCATATACTTTCAAGGGGAACAGATTTAAATAAATTTATTTCAGAATGTTTTGGTAAGGATAGTGGTTTGTCAAGGGGGCTGGGTGGTTCAATGCATTTAATTGATAAATCTGTTGGTTTTGGTGGTTCAGTTCCGATAGTTGGTGCTACAATTCCAATAGCATGTGGATACGCTTTATCTCAAAAACTTCAAAAAACAAAAAATATTTCTGTAGCTTTTTTTGGTGATGGAGCATGTGAAGAAGGAGTTTTTCATGAAACTTTAAACTTTTCATCAGTTCATAATATTCCAATTTTATTTGTAGTTGAAAATAATTTATTTTCCAGCCATCTAGATATAAACTTGAGACAAACAAGTAATAAAATAAGCAGATTTGCAGATGCAAATAAGATTAAATCAGAAACGATTGATGGTAATAATATTTTAGAAGTAGCTAAAAAATCTAAATTAGCAATTGAATATATTAAAAAAAAATCAAAACCTTTTTTGCTAGAAATGATTACATATAGACATCTTGGTCATGTAGGCCCCAATCAAGATATAGATGTTGGAGTTAAAAGAAATAAGAAAGAATTAAATAATTGGATCCAAAATCGAGATCCGGTTAAAAATTTTGAACAATTTTTAATAAATAAGAAAATAATTGATTTTAATTTTATAAATAAAAATAAAGAAAAAATATTAATAGATGTAAATAAAGCTATAAAATTAGCAATTAAATCTAAATTTCCAAATGTGAATTTAATGAAAAGAGTTTTATATAATGAAAAATAAAATTTCTTATAGTTCTGCAATATTAAAGGCATTTAAATATATTTTAAAAAAAGAGAAAAATAGTTTTGTTATTGGACAAGGGCTATGGAGTCCTTGGTACGTAGGTGAAACCATGAAAGACTTGGATAAAATTTTTGGAAAAAAAAGGATAATAGATAGTCCAGTTTCTGAAAACGCAGTAACTGGAATAGCTTTGGGATCTTCTTTAAATAATTCTAAACCTATATGTATTCATCCAAGGATGGATTTTATGTTATTAGCAGTTGATCAGATAGTAAATCAAGCAGCAAAATGGAGATCTATGCTTGGAGGTAATTCAAGTTCAAATTTAACTATTAGATCTATAATTAACAGAGGTGGAGAACAGGGTGCACAACATTCTCAATCTTTACACTCTTGGTTTGCACATATTCCAGGCTTGGTTGTAGTAATGCCTTATTCCGCAGTGGATGCTCATGACTTATTAATAGCATCAGTAGAATCAAATAATCCAGTTATATATATTGATGATAGGTGGCTTTATGATGGCTTGGGCGAGATAAAGAAATATAAAAAGATTAATATTTTAAAACAAGGTCCAAAAATTTTAAAAAAAGGTAAAGACTTAACAGTTGTTGGATGTGGTTGGGGAACTAAGATTGGTTTTGAATTAGCTGGTTTGTTGAAAGAAAACAATAATGTTGATGTTGAACTAATTGATTTAAGGATTTTAAACCCATTAAAAATTGAAAAAATTTTGAGAAGTGTAAAAAAAACAAGAAAATTAGCTTTAATTGATCCAGCTTGGAAAAACTGCAGTATATCATCTGAGATTATTTCTTCAGTTCATGAAAAATCAAATTTCAAATTTTTATCAAAAAGGTTCAATCTAATGAATTATCCTGCACCTACTGCAAAAAATCTAGAGAAATTATATTATCCAAATTCTAAAAAAATTTATTTGAATATTTTAAAAAATTTTTTTTAATAATGATTAAATTAATTTTTGATTTTTTATTTGGTCTATTAACATTAATTTCCCTTTTCCCTGCATTTATTTTGATCTCTTTGATCGTTTTTATTAATGATTTTAGAAATCCTTTTTACATAACTAACAGAGTTGGAAAAAATTTTAAAATCTTTAAAATGATTAAATTTAGAAGCATGATTGTTGATGCAGAAAAAACAAAGGTATTTTCAACTAAAGCTGATGATAAAAGAATAACATTTTCAGGAAAAATATTACGTAAGTTTAAATTAGATGAAGTTCCACAGTTAATAAATATATTAAGATTTGAAATGTCCTTTGTTGGACCTCGTCCAAATGTTGAGTATGAAGTTAATCAATATAATAATTTTGAGAAAAATTTATTGAGGGTGAGACCTGGTATAACTGATTTGGCTTCGATAATTTTTTCTGATGAAGCAGAAATTTTAAAAAATAGTAGAGATCCAAACAGAGATTATTCACTTTTAATAAGGCCCTGGAAAAGTGCTTTAGGAAATATTTATATTCAGAATCAAAATTTATTTTTAGATTTAAAAATCATTTTTTATACAATTTTAAATTTTTTAAATAGAAAATTAGTATTAAAAAAAATTAGTCAATTTGTACTAGATAAAACAGGTGATAAAAAATTGAGTGAAATTTGTCTAAGAGAAAAAGATTTAGTGAATTATATTGATGATAAATAAAAGGCTGTATTTAAAAAAAGATTCACTATTTATACCTATAATTATTTTATTAGCTTATTCAATTCTAGTTTTTTTTCAAATTAATTTACCAAATTTTAATGTAGCAGAATACGATTACCATTGGAATTTATCAAGAACAGCATCATCAATATTAAATTTGAAATATAGTTTAGAATATTTTGAATTTCCATTTTTCGATTATTTTAAAAATTATTCTCATTATTCTTTATATCAAGTTATTCCAACATTAAATCCAATTTATCTACTTATTTTTATATTTGAGTTAAAAGATGTAATTTTTATCCAAATGATTGTTGAAAATTTTTTAGGTATGTTTGGTGTATATTTAATCTTAAAAAGAAAAACAAATAATTATTATTTACCTCTAATATTTGCAATTTTTTATGGGTCAATTGGTTTTAATTTAAGCAGCATTAAATTTTTGATTAAGGATTATTATTATTTGCCTTTGTTTATTTATTTTACTATTTCATTCTTTAAAGAGCAAAAATCTTATTTATTTTATTATTTAGTATTTATAAGTTTGGCATCAAATTGGAGTTCAATTTTAATTTATCCCACAATATCTTTTTTTTTATCATTAATTTTTTTATACAATAAAAGATATTTTTTTTTTAAATCTGTTATTTTTTCAATCTTAATTTTTTTTTCTTTAAGTTTTTTATGGTTTCCACTAGGTCTTGAAATTTTTTCAGATTCATCTTTATCAAGCTTAAGCAGTCAACAAATATTTTCTGATTTTATAATCAGTATTTTTGAAAATTTTAAATATCTTTTGGCTTCAGGAATAGATGGTTTTTTACATCCATATAATGGAACAATTGGACCGTTATATGTATCATCAATATTATATACTTATATTTTTCTTTCATATTTTAAATTAAATAAAGAAAATAAAAAAATATACTTAGCTTTTGCATTTTTAAATATTATTTTTTTATTATATTTTTTTATTTTTTCAGAGTTTCTATATCCTCAAAAAATAAGACAACACTTAACTATAATACCTCCTTTAACAATTATATTTTTTTCGTACTACTATTTGGATCAAATTAAAAAAATTAAATTAAACTTAATATATTTACCAATAATAATAGATTTTTTTATATTTATAATTCTTTCATTTTACGAAAAACCAAATTTTTTTATTCAAGAACCGAATAAAATTAATTTTTTTATCTTTTTTCATGAAAAGATTTCCTACTATTTTCCTATATTGCATTTAATATTTTTTTTAAATTTATTTAAATACAAAGATAAAATTAATTTTAATCATTTTATAGTGATGATATTTGCAATATTTGTTTTATTATCTGCACAAAATTCATGGTTAAATAAGTTTGAAAATAGAGCAGTTAAAGTAACACCAAAATATGAAAAAATTTATAAAGCTTTATCAAAATGTATTTATGAAGATAAAGATAATTCTGGAATAATACTTTTTAATTCAAAAAAAAGGTTAAATGATGAATTTATAATGATGACAAATCTCAATAAGGTTTTTAACTTTTCTGTCATTCCCGAGTATGAGGAAACAAATTCAGCAATATATTCTTATATTCATGATCAAATAGAAAAAGGGAAAGGTATCAAAAATATTGACAATGGTATTGAAAATATTTCAAAATATAAGAGATCCAGCAATTTAGGTTATTTCACTATTGACAATATTAGTAAAGATCAACTTGAATTTTTAAATAGAGTTGGCGTTAATAAAATAGTTTCTGAAAAAAAAATTAAGATAGACTCTAATCATTTATATTCAAAATGCTCTTTAGCAAATAAAATTTATTATATATATATTTTTGAAAAATTTAGTCCAAAAGTTTTTTTAAGTAATTTTAAAATGAATTCTAAAATTAAAAATAGCATTTTTTATAGTAAAAATAATTTTAAAAAAATTGATATAAATAAGATAAGAAATAATATTAATTTTAACTTACATGAAGAAGATTTAAAGTTTAAATATTTATATATTATGTCTCAAAGAAAAAATTTCCATAATGCATATATAGATAATAAAAAAATAAATTTTTCAGATACTCATGGTATTTTTAGTAAATTTATTGTCATTGATTTAGAAAAATACAAAAATAAAAATATTAAAATTGATATTGTTTATGAAACTAAACTTCTTTTCTTTGCCATATTAAGTTTTATTATATATTCCTTTATATTATTAAAAAGAATATATAAATGATAAAAAAACTTTCAATTGTTGTTCCTATTTATAATGATGAAAAGAGTATAGTTCCATTTTTAAATGAGATTGAAAAAAACTTAAAGCACATTGATTATGAATTGATTTTTTGTCTCGACCCGTCATCGGATAATACAGAGTCAAAATTAATTGAAGAAAAAGATAAAAATGAACGTATTAAAATTTTAAAATTTTCTAGACGTTATGGTCAATCATTAGCAATTAGGGAAGGAATTTTTAAAAGTTCTGCAAGCTATGTTGTGGTTATAGATGTTGATTTGCAAGATCCACCTAAATTAATAATTGATATGCTTAATAAAATTGAAAAAGAAAAAATTGATTGTGTTTATGGTCAAAGATTAAGTAGAAAAGGAGAATTTTTCATAAGAATAATATTAGTTAACGTATATTATTATATTTTAAATAAGTTTAGTTTGAGTTTCTTTGAAATTCCAAAGAATGTTGGAGAATTTAGGATAATGTCTAGAAAAATGGTTGATCAACTTAAACAAACTGACAGGGGTGATTTTTTAAGAGGTGACGTTCCATTTATTGGTTTTAATCAAGCGTCGATAAAATTTGATAGGGAGGAGAGAAAATATGGAGTTTCAAAATATTTAATTGGATCTGTTAGAGGCGCTGTTGACGGGCTAGTTAATTTTACTCATTTTTTTTCTACATTTGCATTAGCACTTGTTTTAATTTTTTTTGTTTTAATTTCATTCAATCTATTTTTTTATATCCCAACAGTGATAATTTCTTCTTTTGGAATTTTAAGTATTATTTTACTTTTATTTTTCAATTTGATTTATTTAAGGAACATTAATGACCAAATTAAAGGAAATTCTAAAGTAATTATTGAAAAATATTTAGAATAAAAATTAAATATCAATACAAGTTAAAATCGGTAATAATATTATTTGAATTAATAATATTTTTTATTGTACATTCTCTTATAATATCATTGCATTTTGAATAATATATGATTCCCTGATTTGAACTAGTAATAAAAAATTCATTATTTACTTTACCTTCATGAACATGTCCTCTGGTCGCGGAAAAAAAATAGTTATTATTATCACCGTTGATTGAACCTATCATTTTTTTTGTTTTAGGATCCAAAATATATATTCTACTTCTACCATTTTCATTATTTCCACCATAATTATCAAACAAAGCAATATTCCCATTATTTAGAATCTTAGGACTGTGCTGTTTTGTAAAAGAAATTTGAATATCTTCGACAATTTTATCCTCTTTTATGTTATAAAAATAAATTGCATTACTACTTCTGTCAGAAATCATCAAATCACCCTTAAAAACATTTTGAATTTTCGATAAATTTTGATTTTTAAGAATTGTTACATAATTTATATGCAGTGGACCAAGGCAAGCATTTTCAACATTTGAATAATAAGCATTCAAATTAGGCTGATAATCAATTAATCGTTTTAAAATATCTATTTCATTAAGTATTTTGCCAGTCTTTTTGTCTATGATTGAAATTGTATTGTAATGAGGAATATAGCTACAATCTGCGTCCAAAAAATTTTTATAATGATTTCTTTTTTTTACTTCTGTACTAGAAAAATATATTTTTTCTACATCCACTGTTCCCCAGTGATGTACTCTATTATCTTTTATCCATTTTAATTCATCATTTTTGTTTAACATAGCTATGTAATTTCTATTCATTCCGTTATGATGAAATGAAAATATGAGATTATCATTTTCATCAAGCAGTGAACTAATTGGATAAATTTCACCATTTTTAAATTTTTTGTTTTTTAAAATACTATCATTAATTAACCATTCTTTAATAATGTTCCCTTCATTATCTATTTTTGTAATTTTATTACAAAATTCTTGAACTATTAAGTAACTATAATCTGGAATATTTTTAGAAGGAATATTAGGTTTACAATTGTAGATATTATTTTTTTTATTTGAAAAAAAATAAAATTTTGAATTATTAATTGTATCTTTTATTAAAGTAATACTGCTTTGCAAATAACCATGAGGAAAAATTTGGTATTTATTTGAATTCCAACCAAAAAGATACACTATAATAAATAAACCTAAAAAAAACCAAATTTTGAATATTTTTTGCATTTAATTTAATTTTTTATATCATTTAATTTTGAATAAATTTTATATTCATAGTTTAATGAATTATAAATTTTGTCAGTATTTTTCGGTTTAACATTTTTTTCCAATAAATGTAAATCATTTTTTTCATGATTAACTTCCGTAAAATTTAAAATATCTAC
>MDTB01030559.1_pt1 | contig 23103 bp, 24 predicted proteins | sample 811161 | NCBI WGS metagenome assembly MDTB01 (sample SAMN05326650, study PRJNA326480) | marine metagenome | isolation source: seawater | place: Mediterranean Sea | collected 2009
CACCTGATAAACCAAAAGCTTTTCCAAATGGGTATAATATAATATCAACATCATTTATCCAACCATGCTCATTGAGCCAACCGTTTCCATTATCTCCATATAAGCCAATTGAATGAGCTTCATCAACCAATACCCTTGCGTTGTATTCCTTTTTCAATTGAATGATATCCCTCATCGGTGCTGTATCACCGTCCATACTGTAAATGCTTTCGCATACAATTAATATATCTGAATACTTATGTGCGTATTTTTTTAATAATTGCGCTAAGTGATCCTTATCATTATGGCGAAAGCGAACCAATTGCGCATCTGACGACTGAATACCATCAATCAAACTGGCATGACTGTATTTATCTGCTATGACCAATGTTGACTTTGAAGTAAGTACCGTAAAAATTGAACTGTTCATTTGGTACCCCGAATTAAATAGAACAGCAGCTTCAGTTCCTACCCACGCTGCAATTTTCTCTTCAACTTCTAAAAACGAACGATGATTCCCTGATAATCGGCGAGAGCCCGTTGCACCAAGACCATGTGTTAAAATTCCCTCTGTTATCCGTTGCTTTAACTCATTGTTTTGCGCTAATCCTAAATAATCATTGGATACAAAGTTAATTAAATTTTTTGCATTTACAGTGACATTTATCTCTTTAGTTGATTCAATGACTGGCCAATTCATACTCTCCAATGTACCATTCTTCAGCAAAAACTTTAATTACTCCCTTTGTCAATTTAAGTCTATTACCCTTTTAAATTTTACATTTGAATAATGATGCTTTTATTTTAGCGATGATAGTCCATCCTCGTCAGAGACTAACAAATCAATTAATACATACAAACTTTGACAATTGGTATATGATACGTATCACGTAGTACGTATCTCGTACTTGACTTTCTTTTGATCATTTTTTTAAGCTTAAACTATGCCATTATTTAATCCAGAATATCCAGGTAGCAATCAATCACCGGGTGATGTAATTCAACGTTATATAATTGAAGGTTTGGGCATTGGCGTTCGACAATTAGCACATGCGTTGAATGTTCCCCCCAACCGTTTGTACCAAATCATTCAAAATAAACGTGATATCAGTGTTGATACAGCTGTGCGATTAGGTCTTTATCTGAATATGGATGCTGAGTTTTGGCTTGATATTCAAACCCGCTATAAGATGAACATTTTTAAACATTCAGTGCCTCAAATCAACGAAGAGGTTACACCACTAAAACATAAGACGGGCTCTATGGTGTAAATATTTTCTCTAATGTAAATCGCCGGGACCCTTTTACTAAAATTAAATGGTCGGATAATTTTAATGACTCTAAATATCGCTTAACCTCACTGTAATCTGAAAAATACTGAACATCATAAGCTTCTGATAACGCTTTAAATTCAGTTCCAACTAAAATAATGTGATTGATATTGTGATCTTTTAATTGATTGAGTACGGCTAAATGCTCAGACTCTGATGCATCACCTAATTCCAACATGGCACCAAGGATGATTATTTTGTGTTTTGCAGGATAATTGAGAAAATAGTCAATCATTTCTTGCACACTGGATGGGTTTGCATTATATGCGTCTAGTAAGACCGTATTTTCTTGCCAACGAATGATTTGTGATCGATTATTTTGTGGAATATAATTTTCAATGGCTTGTTTAATTTTTGATAGCGATACTTTAAAATAAACGCCAATATGAATCGCCGCTTCCACATTTAATTTTTGAAAACTACCATATAACTGAGTATTTATATCGATGTTCATATTATCTATGCTCCCACTCAACTTTATCATGGGATACTGCTGATTCATCTGAGTGATGTTTCCATAAAAAGAGAACTTCATTTTGTTTAATGCGCGGGTTAAGTGCTTATCATTTTCATTAACAAAAACATGTCCGTTAATTTGCTTAATATACTTATAAACTTCAAGATTTGAAGATATTACAGCTGTTTGTGACCCATACCCTTCCAAATGATCTTTACCGCAATTCGTAACAAGTCCATATGTAGGTTGAGCTATTTCACATAATTGATTATGTTCGTTGAGATGATTTGCACCCATTTCAATAACTGCAATTTCATGTGATTTGGAAATATTTAATATCGTTAGCGGGACCCCGAGATGATTATTAAGATTACCCATTGTAGAAAATGTCTTATATTGTGTTGATAAGACAGCCGTGACGAGCTCTTTCGTTGTTGTCTTACCATTTGATCCAGCAATTGCTATTACTTTTAAATTTGCTAAGTTTTCTCGATGCTTTCTAGCTAAATCATGTAACGTTTGTAATGTGTTACGCACCAGTATGCAGCGTTCATCAATTTTAAATGCACTATTGTCAATAATTACAAACGCAGCGCCTTTATTTAAAGCGTCTTTTACAAAATCATGCCCGTCTCTTTTTTTAGTTCGAAGTGCAAAAAAATATTGACCTTTCGTTAATGTTCTTGAATCAATGCAAGGCCCTTTTGATGCTAAGCACTTCGATAATAGATCATCGATTACGTCCATTCTATTAAAAGTTTTTTAGAAATGGTGGAATTTGATCATCATCCATTTCATCGACGGATGATTTTTGCCCAGGGTTTTGCATTGTTGCTGTTGAACTTGATTGAAATCCTCGTTGATTCATATCATTTTGATTCATATGAAACCCTTGCTGTTGTTGTTGATGTTGATGTTGTTGATTACTGAATGATGATGATGTTTCAATGGACTGACGACGATTCATAAATTCAGAAATTTTTTGAGAATCATCCTTCTCTAATTTTTGAAATGCTGTATCCTCCATGTTTACAATTGGTTGACTACTCTGAGGTGCAGATTCTTCATTCGAAAAACCCAATGTTTCAACATTAATATTTGACTTTCTGTTTTCTGACAATTCGTTGGTGAAGCCTGTTGCAATCACTGTGACCATAATTTCGTCTTTTAAACCTTCATCAATCACCGATCCAAATAAGATATTTGCTTCAGGATCAACCGCAGAATAAATAATATCTGCTACATCATTGACTTCATGCAGTGTCAAACTTTCGCCACCACTAACATTTAATAAAACCCCAGTCGCACCATTAATCGTTTCTTCTAGTAAAGGTGATGAAATTGCCTTTTCTGCAGCCTCAACAGCTCTATTTTCGCCAGAGGCTTTGCCAATTCCCATCATGGCTGAACCAGAGTTTGCCATTACAGTTTTAACATCGGCAAAATCCAAGTTAACTAACCCAGGAATGGTTATTAAATCGGCAATCCCTTGCACGCCTTGTTTTAAAACGTCATCCGCAATTTTAAATGAATCAACTAACGAGGTTACACGTTCTACAACCTGTAATAATTTATCGTTTGGAATTACGATTAATGCATCAACTTGACTCCGAAGATGTTCAAGCCCCTCTTCTGCCTGCTTAGCTCGAATTGGACCTTCAAAACGAAATGGCTTTGTAACAACAGCAACCGTTAAGGCGCCTTGTTCTTTCGCAATGTTTGCTATAACTGGTGCCGCACCCGTTCCAGTTCCGCCACCCATTCCTGCAGTGATAAAGACCATATCCGCACCATCAAGTGCCGCTTCTATATCATCTTTGCTTTCTTTAGCAGCTTGCCCACCAACAGCTGGTTGAGCCCCACCACCTAACCCTTTGGTAAGTTTTTCACCAATTTGTAAACGATGCTCAGCTAACGAAATATTTAAGGCTTGTAAATCAGTGTTTACAACCCAGAATTCTACCCCTTGTAATGATGATGCAATCATTCGATTTACAGCGTTTCCACCGCCACCACCGACACCGACTACTTTAATATTTGCGTATTGATGAATTGCTTTTTTGTCCATTGAAAATTAGTATATCATATCTATCCATCGGATGGCATTATTTAATATTTAAAAATTTTGTTGATATTTTTTTAATAATTGAATTGCCGCTTGATTTAAGTAAACCTATTTGATGACCATAAATAATTTGGCCCATTGAGATCATATAATTTGAATTAATTTTAATGTCTTTATATTTTTTATCCAATTGTGAATTCAGTGGTTTGGAAATTTTAGATTCGATCCATTGTGGTAGACCTTTTAAATTAGACCCAGACCCAACTAAAAAAATATCATCATAGTTTGGTGCATGAATTAAGTATTTTTGAATTAATTGAAATAATTGGTTTACTCTTGATTCAATTATTGATGTTATTAATGACATTTTTACGTTCTGCTGACCATTGTGACATTGGATGGAGACATGTTTTGATAAATCATTTTGAAATTTTTCTAATTGGCCATACAAAATTTTAATTCTTTCAGCCTCGGACGACGAACACTTTAAACATACTGATAAATCATGTGTAATTTGTTCTGAACCAATTTGAATGCTATGGGCAAAGCGTAATTGACCCTGTGAATAAACACAAAATGTGGTTAGTTGTGCACCAATATCGATTAATAAGTGAGATCCGCTTGAAGACGGTGGAATTAAAATAGCACCAATCGATAAATAATCACTGATGACGCCCTTAATTGTAAACCCAAGTTGCTTTAAGTTTGAATACACAATTTTTAGATTGATACTATCACAAAGAATAATGCCAGTATCTACCTCCATTTGATTAAACACTCTGGGTTTAAATAACTCCATTGTTTGCCCATCAATTCGTTGGGTAATTGGTAATAGATGCAAGACCGACTGGTTTTTCTTCTCAACACAGTGAACTGATTTCTTCATGGCTAATTCGCGATCTTCTTTTGAAAGCATTTGACCACCCGAATTGCTTTGGATAATGCCTGTTTGAATGGTGAACTGTGAGTTTCCATTTGGCAAATTAACAAAAACATCCTCAATTACTTGATCTGAGGCAGCTTGTGCTCTTTTAAGGCAATTTTGAAGCGCGTTTACGAATAAACTTTCATCTCGAATAACACCTTTCTGAACACCTTTTAAGACACTTGTCCCCATGCCTAAGACCTCAATGTCTTCAGATGATTTTAAACGACAGACAATGACACTTATTTTAGATGTACCAATATCAATACCAGTAATAATTTTAGATTTATTCATCCTCTTATTTAATTATAACTCTTTTCGGAAATTGAATGTCGATAAATTGCATTTGATTCAGCTTTTTTCTATTTTCTCCTATGAAATATTTTAACATTAAAAATTTTTCTTTCAGATTTTTTTCATTTCCTAACTGAATGGTTAATCCACTTTCCTCCAATATCTGAATGGAGTCTTTCTTTAATAGTATTTGTTGAATTTTAAATAGTGGAATCGCCTCAAGCTGGGCTGAAATCTGTTGTAATTTGATTAATTCCTGGGGATTGATCTGATTATTTTGAATTAATGATATTGAAGAATTTACAATCATAATTTTTTGGTTGGGTAACTCCACATCATTTAAATTTTTATTTAAAAGTATACCGTCATACGAAAAAATATACGGCTGATTTTTATTTATAATCATGACCCAGGGCTTCTTTTCTTTAATTAAAATATTAATATTTGGAAACTTATGCCACGATAATTTTATGGAATCGATCATAGGATAATCTTCATGTAACTTTTTTTTAATTAATGGCCAATTTAATAGTTGAATTAGGCGAATTTGTTGTAATGCGTTTATATCTTTTGCAATTTCATACCTTGGAATAAATGTTTCATTTGATGAAAATATGGTTGAAAGATTACATCGAATTAAAACACTTGATAACCCAATTGCAACTACTATTAAAAACCAAACTCGGAAACTATTTTGCACTGTCTAAATAATGAATCATTAATTCTTCAAATTCGATTCCCATAGCCTTTGCTTGAATTGGAATATAAGAGAGCTCAGTTAGGCCTGGGCTGGTGTTCATTTCTAAAACCTTTGGCTCTCCATCTTGAATAATCATGTCGATTCGAATACATCCTTTACAATTAAAGTATTGATAAATTTGTTTTGATATATGAATGATTTTAGTTTCTATAGTCTTTGAAATATTTGCTGGAATTGTAAATGTTTCCTTTCCAGGGGTATACTTTGCGTCGTAATCAAGAAATTCATTGCTCGATTTAATTTCGAGAATCGGTAACACTGTTACATCACCATTAATTTCGATGATTCCCGAAGTGACTTCTTGGCCAGTAAGATATTCTTCCATAAAATAGTCCGGTGTTAATACCGCGGGATTATGTTTAATTATCTTTTTAAACTCAGATTCATTTTTAATAATTGAAATTCCAAGGCTGGAACCCTCTGCGATAGGCTTTAAAACAAATGGAAACTTCGTCATATCACTTGCTAATTCTGGCACCGGAAGATTCATTCCTTTTAATATGGCTTTAAACAATGGCTTATTTAACCCAATTGATGTGGCATTAATTCCAGGACCAGTATACGGAATCTGTTTCAATTCACAATACCCTTGAAGCCCACCATCTTCGCCCCATTTTCCGTGTAAACAGTTGAATGCAATATCAAATTCAGTTGAAAAAAAGGTTGGGTCTATCGGATCTAATTGAAGTGTGTTTAACCCCATAGACGCCAGGGTTTTTGAAACATTTTCTCCAGATTTTAATGATACCTCGCGCTCTGATGACGGGCCTCCGGCAATAATTGCTATTCGTTTATCTTTAAATTTATCTATTGAATTATCTGAACTTCGCATTCTAACTTAATATTGTACATTTTATGGACTTTATTTTGAACGAATTTAATTAACGCCACGGTATCTTTAAAATTGGCATCTGCCGTATTTTCAAAAAAATTAGCATGATGAGTTGAAATCATTGCATCACCAATTTTCACGCCCTTTAAATTTAAACTGTCGACCAACTGTCCCGCTTTTTTGGGAAGTGGGTTTTTGAATACAGATCCAAATGTGGATTTTAAAACGGGCTGTTTTGCTTTTCTTTCATTTAAATGATTCGTAATTTGTGACTTCACTTCTTCAGATGATGATGGTTTTAATTTTAATCGAACAGCTAAAATAATACAGTTAAGCTCATGAAATGAACTCCAACGGTAGGCTACATCATACTCCGTTCTTTTTACCCATCGACACCCTTTATTCTGCTCATATATATACACGGCATCAACTAAATTTGTAATTTCATTTCCCCAACATTCGAAATTCATATAAACCATGCCCCCAATTGTAGCGGGCACCCCTGCGGCAAATTCTAGCCCACTTACGTTATTCATTGTCATCCACCGTAATATTTTTGATACTGTCGCTCCAGCACTACATACCAACATTCCATTTTCAATTTGAAATGATTTGTAATTTGGGGAGACTTTAATTAATGGTTGTTTAATTTCAGGGTCAACAATTAAATTTGAGCCGCCGCCGACTGCAATTCCGTTTTTTGGTAAATTTTTCAAATCATCATCTGATTCAATTACGATTAATTGTCTAACCGCCCCATTCAATTTAAATGAGGTTAATCTCTTTAACGCAATATTTGTTTCTCTTTTAATTTTTGTTCCCCGCCTTTTTAATGATTGAGATAATATCCTTTGCAATCATATTTATGTTTCCAGCCCCCATTATTAGAATAATATCATTTTGTTGGATCATATCCTTTATCTTGTCTGAAACAATATCAAATGATTCGCAATACGTTGCGTTCCCATTATTAAGATTGATTTCAGCGGCAAGATCCCTAGATGTTTTAAACCCATTTTGATTTTCACCTGCTGAAAATACTGGAACAATAAAGGTTTGATCAGAACGGTTAAATGATTTAGAAAACGCGTCGAATAGGTTAGTTAAGCGGGAAAAACGATGCGGTTGAAAAATTGTTAAAATTCGGTGTTGATGGTGACTTTTATAAATACCCTCTAAGGTTGTAATGACTTCAGTTGGATGATGTGCATAATCATCAAATAATGTAATATCATTGGCTTTGTACTTTAACTCTAATCGACGCTTAACACCGTTAAAGTTTTTTAATGCATTTAGAATGTGCTTTAACGCTACGCCATTTGTAATGGCAATTGAAATTGCCGATAACGCATTATAAATGTTATGTCGCCCAAATAATGATAACGTTACAGATTCAGCGAGATTACTATTAATTATGAGATCAAATGTGGATCCTTGCCAATTGTATTCAATGTTTTCAGCTCGAATTTGAGATTCTTTATTTTCGATTGAAAATGTAATAAATGATCTTTTATTATCATATTTTTTGTATAATTTTTCTGATAAAGGATCGTCTAAGTTTATGGCGCATCTGCCTTTTTTCTCAATAATATTATCAATAAATTGTGAAAATGCATCGATTACATCTTCTTTGGTTTCATAAAAATCAACATGATCATGTTCAATATTTGTAATAATTGAATCCGTTGGGCTAAATTCTAAAAATGACCCATCACTTTCATCTAATTCTGTGATAAATGTTTTATCCGATTGGATTTTTGCGTGTGCTTGATCATTCAAGTGACCGCCAACAAAATAGGACGGCGGGTCATTTAATTCAGAATAGATTTTGAGAATTAATGATGTTGTGGTTGTTTTTCCATGCGTTCCTATGACTGCAATTCGATTTGAAAATGATTTTGCAATATCTGCCAATAATTTACCGCGCTTTACTAGTTTGCAGCCCAGACGTTTGGCTTCAATTAGTTCTTCATTATTCGTTTTAATTGCGCTTGAAAAAACAATGGTCCAATCATTTGATAAAATGTTTTCTTTTTTTTGTGTTTTGTTTACATTAATGCCAATCGATTTAAAAAACTCTTGTTTTAATGCTGGTGATATATCAGACCCCATAACAGTATGCCCCTGTTTAACCAGAATTTCTGCTAATCCGCTCATTCCTATTCCATTGATTCCAATAAAATAATATTTTTGTTTGTCCATACAGGTTTATTATAGATTTTTCAGAACTTAACGCCAATAGTTATTGCGTGAATTGATAAATCGAGGTTTTCACTGTATTCATTTTTATTAGCATAGGTTAAATTAAACACATCCGATAATCTTAAAATTGACCCAAATGATAATGATGAAAATGATTTTGTATATCGAACTGATGAAAATACCGACAAGCTATCATCAAGATTCATTTCTATTTGGCCTAATGCCATTGATAAGTCATCATAATTTAAACAGTAATCGTATTCGATTAATACCGAAAATAATGAAATTGGTTGTATGAAATAAGCGCCAACATATTGTGCCAAATCTTCTTTAGTACCATTTGACCATTTATATTTAGAGCCAATTAGGTTGGTGGTTCGAATCCCGATCTGATGATTAAAAAGATGTTTTGACGACAGATGAAAATCTAAATTAAGCGCAGATGCTTTTTGTGAGATTAATCGTCGGTATTTATAGTTAATAACTGTTTGAAATCTAATTTCAGATAATGCAGGTAAATAAGAAATATATGCTGTTTCAAATGTATCAGATTCATAATGACTTAAATATGCACCAACTTGATCAGCTCCTGTAACAGGAATTCTACTTGATCCATAATTAGAATATCCCGCAGATATTACATTTCCATTTGCAAATGGTACTACTATCCCAAGTAGAAACCAATTGTATTCCCATTCTCGATTTTGATGCGCTATCGATATCCCAATTTTTTCTTGTGTTGATAAATTCCTAGCATTAAAAATATGACTAATTTCATTTGGATCGTGAATATTAGAGTCAAAATAATGGTGTGGCTCAGGAAAATTAGGTGCAATTGATGCAACCGCTGTTATCGATGCTAATAATAAAAATTTAATTATTTTCATATACTTATAATGTTTATTCCCTCAATCCAACCTTTTAAACCATTTGAAAATTGAACATTCGTCCAAGATTTACTAGATTTAATTATTTTGTACTCAGCGCCTTGATGAGCAAAAAATAATGACTTTTGAGTTTTTGAGGGGCCAGAATACACTTGTGTTTTTTCTGAAATCACGACACCGTACTGATTTATATTATATTTTGTAAACATGCAGAGCACGAAAAACGTTCCCCAAACTACACTTAAAATAATCCCTGGTCGTTTCAACCGCTTTATCAAAGGTGTATTTTTAAACATAAATACAGCTACAAATAAAATAGCGTTTAAGATTAACATGAATGAAAAAAGCACATTAAAATTAACACCTAAAATATGTGGCCAGTGGTTTTTAAAGATAAACTGTTTGTCGATAAACTTGTTATTAATAAGCTTCAAATTGGACAATGTATCTTTATCGTTGGGTTTGATTTTCAATGCTTTTAAATAATGAATTTTTGAAAAAATCATATTATCAAGGCGATAATATGATGATGCTAAATTATATTGGTAAGCAAAATTATTGGGTGCGTTATTACTCAAATCATTATAAATATTTTTTGCATTGATGTAATTTTTATTCAAATAGCTTTCTCTTGCGACATTTTCGCTAGCAATTCCACTTGTTACAACGAATAATAAAATGCCAATTGCTATTGATTTCATTTGCTCTCCTTCTCATTAACAATATTTTTTAAAATTCGTTTCAAACTTTCTGAATTAGAATGGTTGGATTGACTGATCTTATCTTTTGAATAACGTAATAATTGCGTGTTTTTTATCCATTGCATTGTTCCTTTAATTAAAGGGTCAGATAGCTTTGCTTTTATGAGTGATAGTTCAACGTCTTTTGGATTAATACCAGGGTGTTGGTAACCAGTATACGTTTTTAATACGTTAACCAATATCTTTTCCATACTCGTTAAACTTGTATCATCAGTTATTGAATAAATGCTTCTAACCAGTTTTTTTCGGCTATTTTTTCTATTTTTGGATGAAAATATCGCATTTCTTTTAATGTAATCTAGAAACAAGAAACAAACGATAATTAAGTTAAGTATCACCCCAATCCAAGTTGCTTTTGGATTGTTTAAGAGCGCTAAAATAACATAGTTGTTTTTCTTTAAAAAATGAATATCTTCTTGTGCATTAAATAACGTGTTATTTGGATTTAGATTATCCAATGCAACTGTTAGGTTCAAACTCGGGGACTTTAGTGCAACATAATTATTTCTAGTTTTTGAAAAATATGAAAACTCAATCGGTGGAATTGTAATTTCTCCAGTTACCTTTGGAATAATGACATAATCAAAAATTTGCTGATTATTCAAAACTTCGCTTAAAGATTTTGGTGCCGATAACACTCTGTATTCCTTTGTGTCTTGAATTACCGGTGGTGATATGGTTGCCAAATTTCCAGTCCCTTGGATCATTACCTGGATTTGAAACGCATTCGATTCTTTGTTAATTTCCGGAGATGACACGTTCATTTCATAGCTTCCAATTGCCCCTGTAAATGAAAGTGGTTTCGGCGATGGTAGTTCGTTCACATTCAGTGTAATAATATCAGACGCTAATTGATATTCTCCTGAGAATGGATCGACGATAAACCTTGCAAATAATTGAGGAATTGTAAATTCGCCAACATTTAACGGGCTAATTTTCTTTTTAATTAATTCTAACTCATAATACCGTTGCCCATTTTTTCTTACGATTCGTTCTGGTGTAACATCATAAGAGGTTTGCCATACATCTTGCATATCTTCTTGACTGATTGATACTGAGCTTAAAATTCTAATGCGTCGATATAGCTTCACTGAATAATCAATACTTTCACCGATGAAGATATTATTGGTTGAAATTTGTGTTTCTATAAAAATTGATTTTGTTTGCTGGGGTTGCGTTGATGGTTGTGGTTGTATCGTTGGTGATGTGGAAGGGGATTGCCTTGATACATTGCCTTCTCGAATGACTAAGCGTAATGGTTTAGTTGTAAACTGTTTGCCATTATAACTTACTTTAAATGGATCAATAATAAAAATTCCTGCTTTATTAGGGCGCAAATTATATTTGTATTGCCGTGTGCGATTTGAAACACCATTGATAAATGAAAATGATGATGATTGGCTTGTTGAAATAATTGTAAACATTTCTGATAGTTCGGGTTGATTGATGTTTTTATACAAATCTTTATCTGCACCTTTTACAGATAAAGTTAACGTAACCATTTCATTCTGATAAATTTTTGATCGTGATAACGATGCGCTAATTTCAAATTCTTCTTGCCCAAAAATCAGTAAAGTTCCTACTAAACACCCAAAAATAATTTGCCGAATGCTTACCATGATGCTTCCTTAAATAACTTTTGTTGTGATACTTTTCGTTTTTCACGTGCTTCTTTTTCAGCGGAATCCACTAAAAATTGAATTTGTTGTTCAGATAGTGTGCTTTCTTCTTTGTCTTGATTCATTGCAGAATTTTCGTTGTCATCATTTTCTTTGGCGTCTGGTGGTGATTGTTGCTCATTATTGCTGTTTGACTCAGAGCCACTAGTTTCATTTGATTGGTCTTGATCAGAATTCTCATTTTCATTATTTTTGTTTTCTTGAGACTGTTTTTTTTGACGCAATGCAAACTCGATATTTTGTTTTGTTTTTAGGTGTGATGGATCTCGTTTTAACACTTCTTTATACGCATTTAACGCTTTTTCAAAATCATTTTTCTTTAAATAAGTTGTTCCAAGATTATAAAATGCATTTTGTTGTTTTTCGACTGGTAACCTGTTGATTGCCTCTTCATAGGCTTTAATTGATTTTTCATGTTCATTTAACTTGAAATATGTATTGCCTAAATTATAAATGATTTTTCCACTTTCTGGATTCTTTTGTAAGGCTTTATCAAATTCAGTTTCAGCTTTTTGAAAATCTTGATTATTATATGCGTCTACACCAGGATGGTTAGCAAATGCTGGCATTGTACCATTTAGTAAGAAACATAACAGTAGTATTGATTTTGTAAATTTTAATTGAGCCCTTGGCAACAGGTAATCAAACGCAAGCAGTATTAATGCAATCATTAGAAACCAATGGTATCGATCAATTTTTGTAATTAATTGCTTTTGTTCAAGCTCTTTTGTTTCTAGTTTCGATAAATGTCGGTATATTTTTTCCGAAACTAATGGACTAACATCTCCATTTATTACCGTTCCATTCAACGATTTTGCTAAAACTTCTAATTGACTGTCTAACCGTTTTGACAAAACAATTTTTCCAGACTCATCTTTTTTATATTGAATTAACTTGTTTTGTTCATCACGTTGTGGGATTGGCTCTCCTTGGGATGATCCTAACCCTATAATTAATGCATTAACTTTAATTGTGTTAAATAATTGTTTTATTTGGGCTGATTCTATTCTGGGCGTAAATTCACCATCAGAAAATATGATAATGGTTATCGCTTCACTGATTCGATTCGCTTTGATTGTATCTTTGACGACGGTCATGGCGTTCATTATATTAGAGCCACCTGATCCTATCATCCCAACTGACATGTCTTCCAAAAACAAATTGGCGCCAGATACATCAGAGGTTAGCGGAAGGTATGTGTATGCGGTATTTGCATAAGGAATAATGCTAAAAAAATCGGCATTTAATTTTGGCAATAATTGTTGAATATGATACTTTGCTAAATCCAAACGCGTTTTAGCCCCGTCTTCAGCTAACATGCTTAATGATGTGTCGATAATAAAAAATAACTGGCGGCCCTCTCGCTTAACTGTTTCATAACGTTCACCAAATTGTGGCTTCATTAATCCAATAATTAGAAAAAATAAAGCAGCGATTATAAAAAACTTTTTCCAAAAATATTGACCTGAATCGCTAAGACGTATATCACTTTCCCAGTTTTTTTTGGTTTGAAAAATTTGCCATAATTTAATTCGATCTTTGTACCGAAAATAATATAAAACCCCTAAAATAGGAATCATCAAAAAAGCGATTGCACCTAATTTAAACTCAAACATTTATGTTCTAACTCCATTTAACGATGATAACGCCATTGACTCTTTAATTAAAATTAAAATAATGATGATTCCAATAAAGTATGGAAATAATTCAAATACAGTAAAATTCTTTGTTGTTTTTATTATGGTTTTTTCTAATGCATCTATTTCTTGGTAAACGCTTTGTAGTTCTTCTGTGTTTTTTGCATTAAAAAATTTAGCATTCGTTATAAAAGCAATCTCTTTTAACGCCTTATCATCAAATTCTGTGAGTACCATCTGACCATTTGGGTATCTGGCATACCGTTTGCCATAGGTGGGATGATAAATTGGAATTGGGGCCCCTTCTTTACTTCCGATGCCAATGGTGTAAACTTTTATTCCTTTTTTTAGAGCAAACTTAGCTGCTGAAATTGGATCAATCTGCCCGGAATTATTAACGCCATCTGTTATTAGAATCATAATTTTAGATTTTGCTTTTGAATTTTCAAGTCGATTAACACCTGTTGCAATTGCTAGCCCAATTGCTGTTCCGTCACCAGCTTCTCCTACAGTTGTCTTATCAATGTGATGGCTTAATACCTTATGATCATAGGTAATTGGTGATTTTGTTAATGCGTCCGTGCCAAATATAATCAACCCTAGCCGATCATTTTTTCTTTTTTTGACAAACTTCTTTAAGGTTTCTTTTGCAACTTCCATTCTATTTTTTGGTTTAAAATCCTCGGCGTTCATACTTCCTGACGCATCTAATATTGTGACAATATCAATCCCTTTTTTTGTATTAAACTTTTTTGAAAGAATATATTGTGGTTGAGCCAACGTAAAAATAATTAAAACAATGATAATAATTTCTAAATATTTACTTATGGATAATAACCTTTTCCCTTTTTTTGATGCTAATGGTGCTAACGAGGATGCTTTTGGAAATCGAATTGCATGAATTGTTTTTACTGATCGAAAATAAAATACCATCCCGATTACGGGGATTAGTAGTAATAAAAAGATAGGGTATTTTAAAATCATTTGGCGACTTTCTTCATTAATGAAATCATACTTTTTATGATGTCATCGACATGCTTGATCTCATACTTAGGCTTTTTACTAAACTTAAAGAAATCCATTTCATTTGAAATTAAAATTATGTTTTTTACTGATTCAGGGGATAATTTGTCTGAATTTTTAAGCACTTTTTTCATCTCGTTTGTTGTTGCATCTAGCACATTAATGTTCGTTTCACTTGTAAGAAACTCACAAAATAGTTCGGTTAACTTAAAATATGCCAGTTTTAAATTTATTGCATCGTTGGTAAGGCCTACCTTTAGAAGGTTAATTTCTTTTAATGCAATTTCTAAAGGAGATTGTTCTTCAAGAATACCGATATTATCAAACGATTTATTTTTTTTATTTCGCCACGCATAAACAGCTATCGCAGCAATTGAAATTAAAACTATTAATATAATCAGTAGGGTCCAGTTGATATAAATCATATTATAAATTGGCTCAATGTCATTTAACTGATTCGAATCTGCTGTTAGTACAGATACTAAATTAAATTCAATTGGTTTCAAGTCCAACTGATCGAAGCCATTACTATTTGTTATCGACATTGTTGGTATTAATAAATTTTCAATTGAGAATACTTGAATTTGAAATTCATGAAAGGTTGAATTTGAGCGTCGCTTAATATTTTTTTCAATTATTTCAAAGCCATTTAATGATGGTTGAATATCAATGTATAAATTCGATGGAACTTCAACGGTATACATCAATGTATCCCCAACTGATACATTGGTTGTGGATACATAATGCGCTGGTAAAGCGAATGAAATTATAGAAAATAAACACCAACTAATAATTAATTTCATCGCGATTTGAAATATTGTTGCAATGGTTTGATTGGATTATCTGTTGTAGATAAATTCAACGGCGTCACTCCAACACTTTGAAACATGCGCTCTCTCAATACTTTTCGACTATTTAAAACACTTTTAATGGTTGATTGAAATTCAGGTGACTTTGTATCACATAACACCTCTTCACCTGTTTCTGCATCTTTAAGTAATACCATTCCAGCGGCTGGAATATCTTGCTCAATTGGATCTTGAATAATAATAGGAATTACATCATGTTTTTGAGCTAAGCGTCTAAAATCTGTGTCGTAGTTATCGCAAATAAAATCAGACAAAATAAACATAACGCTTCGCTTTCGAATTGCATTCATTAACGATTGGCATAATTGTCGAATGTCTGTTTGATTTGATGCGGGTTGATGATTTAAAAGTCGCGATAAAATCGTATACATATGCTGTTTACCTTGCATGGGTGGAATAAATGCTTCAATTGTATCTGTAAATAGAACCAGTCCAACTTGATCACCATTACTTACAGCTGAAAAGCCTAAAATTGCAGCGAGCTCTAATGCGCGATCTAACTTTGAGTATTTATTACTTTGATAAAATTGAGACTGACTCATGTCGATGGCAATGATTGCAATTAAATCTCGCTCTTCTTCAAATTCTTTAACATATGGTTCATTTAATTTTGCAGTTACTGTCCAATCAATTTGTCGGGCGTCATCCCCGTATTCATAATGTCTAACTTCATTAAAATGAACGCCCTGACCTTTAAATCGAGAATGGTATGCGCCACTGAAAATGGACTCAACCCATTCCTTTGTTTGAATATCAATGGTTTTTATTTTTTTTAATAAATCATCCGTGTTCACTAGGGAACCTCTACGTTTCCTAAGATGATTTCTATTATCTTATCCCCTGTCATTGACTCTGCTTCTGCGGCAAATGTTAAATTTAAACGATGCCTTAAAATATCAAACGCTAAATATTTAATATCTTCCGGTATTACGTAATTTCTGTGCTGTAAATAGGCATATGCTTTAGCTGCTGAAATAAATGCTAAGGTTGCTCTAGGTGAAGCGCCGCAACGTATGTATGGTTTTAATTGGTCTAATCCATGGTTTTCTGGAAATCGTGTTGCGTCGATTAATCGAATGATGTACTCACTGACTTTTTCGTCTATATACATATCACTGGCTTCTTTTTGAATTTTTGCAATTGTTTCTATTTCTACGACAGACTTTGTAATGACTGGAAAGCCCGACTGAAAGCGCTGAATAATTTGTTTTTCTTCTTCTTTGGATGGATAGGTTAATAACGTTTTAAATATAAATCGATCCATTTGTGCCTCAGGTAAGGGGTATGTTCCATCTTGATCAATTGGGTTTTGGGTGGCTAAGACAAAAAACGGTTCTGGTAATTTATGGGTTTTTGTACCAATCGTTACTTGTTTTTCCTGCATTGATTCAAGCAGTGCACTTTGTACTTTAGCTGGGGCACGATTTATTTCATCTGCCAAAATAAATTGTGAAAATATAGGGCCTTTTTTTGGTTCAAAAGACTGTTTTGATGCATTATATATTTGTGTCCCAATTATATCGCTTGGAAGCATATCTGGGGTAAATTGAATACGTTTATACTCAACCCCAAGCAATTTTGATAGTGTGCTAATAATTAATGTTTTTGCCAGTCCAGGCACCCCTTCAAGTAACACGTGACCATTGGCAATTAATGCGACCAATATTTTTTCGAGCACATCGTGTTGTCCAACAATGACAGATTGCCATTGTTGATTTAACAACGACAGTTCATCTTTAAAGCTATTTAAATTTTCTTTCGATATGTGATCTTTTTTTGATATTGGATTCATTATGTATCTCGCTTGTTTTATTTCAGTTTCATTGTGAATATTATCTATTATATTATTTGAAGCGAATTAAGAAAAGTTTGTATTTGAAAAAAATAAAAAGTAAAATAAAGTCAGAAATTCCATATGTTTAATGGTTCAAGAAAGGGGTGAATGTTTAAATCACATTATTTATATATTCAACTTCAAACAAATTCAAACAAATCAGGAGAAAAGAAATATGAAAAAAACTATATTATCATTTGTATTTATACTTGCATTAACCACAATCGCTAGCGCAGCACCAAGGTTTGGTCTATATGGCGAGCAAGGAAAAGGGTTAGGCGTATTTGTAACTGATGATATTTTCAATGCTAAAGTAACATTTGGTCAATTAACTGATGATTCAGCTACATCTGGAACTGATAAGTCATCTACTTTAATTGATGCAGGGTTAAACTACAAAGCGGCTTTAGATTCAGTTACAGCATTCACAGTTGGTGTGTCTTACACAACCTATTCAGGCAACGTTGTTGTTAACGGCCAGGTAACTTCAGGTGAGTACGACGCGACAAGTTATCTTTCTCTTAATGCTGGTTTTGAAAGAGCATTATCATCTAATTTAATTTTAACAACTCAAGCTTCTGCTTACACCACCGGTGAACATAAGCCAAAGTCTGGTAACACAGTTAAGAAAACTGCTATTTTTTCTGATGGCAGAGTTGGTGTTGCTTACCTATTCTAAATTATTTAATTTAGTAAACAAAACTTTAAAGGTCGCTTATGCGGCCTTTTTTATATTATTCATTATTTTATTGATTTAAATAAAATTAATGTTAAAATAAGCAAATGTTTTCTGTGGTGCGTGATTTAAATCAATGTTATGCAAATTATACGAAAAAAAAAGAGGGGCATAACTCAAAACCGCGGAATGGTTCCCAACAAAACCGCGGAATTTTACCAACCAATCAACCATCTTCCAATAATAGTCCCCCGCCGACAAAAACAACGCCTACCGCTGATGTATTTCCCGCTGATGCCCGTATGGAATTTCCATTTGCTTTGTCATTAAATGACGATGGCAACCCTTGGGGCGACCAATCAGAAACCTAATGATTCTACGCTAATTTTTCAACATCACTTTGACTAAAATTAGAATGTTGTAATATTTTGGCTTGATTTACACGACCTGCGTATTTGTATGATAAATAAATAATTATTATCGATGTGCCAATATTAAGTATGTTAAATAAAATCAATGCAATCGATTGATTAATGAGTCCGTATATCAACCAAAGAAAACACCCAATAAATGTACAAACATACGCTGGAATAGAAATACTTACGCTTTCTTTTGTTTTTAATAATTTATAGATTTGAGGAATATATGCAACTGATGTTAACACCCCTGCACAACAACCTAAAATTTCGACTAAAATTATCATACTCAATCACCCTAAGCATTTATTTACAATAAAATTATTTAATTGGCAATATTATTTATGACTTTTTTATATTGTTTGCTAATATAGCATAATGCGGACTTATTGTTGTTATAAAAGCCAATCAGATTTTAATACAAGATCAGAGCACTTTGCACATAATGTGTCGCTTAAAAAATCAGCTTCTGTTACTGCCCCAGCAAGTTACCAAGTATTGAAAACGATTACCATTTCTAAAACTTCTGCTCCTGTAATTTCTAAAGAAGATATATTGCGCGCTTGGGATCATACTCGGATGGGAGGGGCTGTTCACTTCGATAAACCAACAAATTTAATCCATAATCCTAATAGCGAACCTATTTATAAATGTTGGGGCGCTCTCTATTAAATTAACTATTTTTAAAAGAAATGTGATTTTTTTTAAAAAATTGGGTATAAATAAATTATGAAGCACGCAATTGTTTTTGGGGGATCAGGTGGAATCGGTTCAGCAATGATTAAAACCCTACTTAATCGTTATGAAGAAATTAAACTATATTTACCAACTCGAAATGGGTTTGACGCCTCTATGTTATCGCCATCTTCTTCTCAAGAACTTATTCATTTGCCTTGGAATTCTGACGATGAAACCAGTTTAGATGCAATTGCAACCGAATTAAAAGATAATAGCGTAACTCTTGATTATTCAATTGCTGCTATTGGAGCGCTACACTCTGAAGATGTAAAACCTGAAAAGAAACTTGGGCAATTGTCATCTGAACAAATGCAGTGGTATTTTCATACGAATGCGATTTTACATGCCTTAATTATAAAATATATATCGCCACACATGAATAAGGCGTTACCGTCATTTATGGGTCACCTGACGGCACGAGTTGGCAGTATTAGTGATAATAAAGTTGGCGGTTGGTATTCTTACAGGGCTGCCAAAGCTGCACTTAATATGATAATTAAAACTGCAGCAATTGAAATGTCGCGTTACAATAAACAATTAACCATTGTTGGCATTCATCCCGGAACCGTTGATACTAATTTATCTAAGCCATTTCAAAATTATGTGCCGGAGCATAAGTTATTTACCGCTGATTATGCTGCCAATAATATTTACGACCATATAATAAGTAAGCTATCAACAGAAAATAGTGGTAATGTTTACGCCTATGATGGGGAAAAAGTTCCAGAGTAACACTTACTGATGCATATTTTACTCACGGGGGCGACAGGTTATATTGGTAAACGGTTAATCCCTGTATTAATTAAACAAAATATTAAAATCACTTGCTTAATACGACAAGAAGAACGCGCCCCCTATTTTATTGATTTGGGATGTGATGTGATGATTGCCAACCTCTTAACCGGTGATGGTATTGATCAAATTCCTAAAACTATTGATGCTGCATATTTCTTAGTGCATGCCATGAGTGACTCTGTTTCGGATTTATCACAACGAGAAGAAGAAATTGCTTTAAACTTTGTTAAAATGATGAAATTAACATCTGCACGTCAAGTTATATATCTCAGTGGTCTTGCTAATCATGATCATTTATCGAATCATTTAAGATCTCGCGTTAACGTTGAAAATATTTTATTGCAAAGTCATCTTCCAACCACTGTTCTTAGATCGAGTATTATCATTGGGTCTGGATCTGCATCGTTTGAAATTATTCGAGATATTGTTGAAAAACTGCCGGTAATGGTTGCTCCAAGATGGATCAATAATAAATGTCAGCCAATTTCTATTCATAATGTTATTCAATTGCTAACAGGGGTTCTTGATCACCCAGATTGTTTAAATAAAGTGTTTGATATTGGTGGATCAGAAATATTAACATTTAAATCGATGATGCTTAAGTTGGCACAGTTTCGTCAACTTAAACGCTTCATTTTTTCTGTTCCAGTCCTAACCTTACGGCTCTCATCTATGTGGCTTTATTTTGTCACCAGTACTAATTTTTCTTTAGCAAAATACCTTGTCGATAGCATGAAAGAAGATAGTATTTGTGGAAATAATGATATTCGATCAATAATTCCGCTAGACTACTTAGATTTTGAATCTTCATTAAAACGCACGTTTTCTCGAATAGAAGAAAATGCCATCATTTCAAGTTGGAAAGATTCCTGGCATTTATCTAAAAAGTCGAGTGGTCTTTCAAAATATATTCATGTTCCAGTCTATGGATGCTTAAAAAACCATCAAACATTTACAATTAAAAGTGAACAAGACGTGAAAAATAAATTATGGGCAATTGGCGGAGATAATGGGTGGTATTTTTGGACGTGGGTTTGGCAAATACGGGGAGTTATTGATAAAGTGATCGGCGGTGTTGGCCTAAGGCGCGGCCGAACGCACCCGACTAAAATAAATCCAGGGGATGCACTTGATTTTTGGCGGGTTATTTATGCCGATAAAAATGACGGGCGCTTACTGCTTTATGCTGAAATGAAAATTCCAGGTAATGCTTGGATTGAGTGGGAAATTGTATCTAAAGATAATAAGACACAACTTGTACAGACGGCTACATTTCGTCCGTGGGGATTACTTGGTCGGCTGTATTGGTATGTTCTTTATGTTCCACATCATTTTATTTTTCGTGGACTTGCTAAACAAATTTCAACTGGTTATTAATTTTTTGTATTTAAAAAAAGCGCAATTTGCTGTTGGCGTTACCCAGATATTTGACGCATAGCTGCACTTAAACTTATCTTTATAATCTGGAAAAAAAGTATCACAATCGCAATGTTTAAAAATTTTTGTAATATGCAACGTTTGGCAATCTGAATGATTTAAGGCTTCTTGATAAATTTGGGCGCCGCCTATTACGAAAATAGATGTGTCCGGATTAGCAATATTTAAAGCATCAGATAAAGACGTCGCTATGGTTGCATTAGACAATGTTTTTAGCGTATTTGATACAACGATATTGGTACGTTTCGGCAATGGACGAAATCTTTCGGGAATAGATTCCCAAGTTTTTCGCCCCATAATTACGGTGTTTTGTTGATTTGAATGACTATTAATTGTTAATTTTTTAAAATACGCCATATCCGGTGGGCACTCCCAGGGTAACGTGTTGTTAATGCCAATCCCATTCTTAATATCGTGAGCAACTACAATGTCAAATGGCATTAGACCGCAACCTCAAATTTAATAAATGAGTCATGCTCATAATTAAGCAGTGTAAAATCATTGAATTCTAAATCAAAGAAACCTTTGTTGTTAATTTGAACTTGTGGTCGACTTTTAGGTGTTCGTTTGAGCTGTTCTTTTACACCCTCTAAATGATTTAAATATAAATGGGCATCTCCAATAGTATGAATAAAATAGCGGGGAATTAAGTTACATTCTTGGGCTAACATCATGAGTAATAATGAATAACTAGCAATATTAAATGGCACTCCGACAGCTACATCTGCAGATCGCTGATAAAGCTGTAAATCCAAATGGTTATTAGATACATAGCATTGAAAAAATGTATGACATGGTGGTAATGCCATGCGACTGATATCGGCGACATTCCACGCAGTAACAATGTGCCGTCTAGATTGAGGATCAGTTTTTAACCCAGAAATTAATTGAGATAATTGATCAATATGTGATTTTTTAACGTCGCCATTTTCAGATTGATCGTATTTTTCCCAATAGCGCCATTGATACCCATATATTGGACCTAAATTACCATCTTTATCTGCCCAAGCATCCCAAATTTTAGTGTTTAAGTTATCATTAATATTTGTAGCGCCTCGAATAAACCATAAAAGCTCTCGTAACATGCTATCAAAATATACTTTTTTGGTTGTTACTAGTGGAAAGCCTTCACGACAATCATAGCGACTTTGTGTACCAAAGGTTGATATCGTTCCTGTTCCTGTTCGATCTGACTTTTCTTCGCCTTCCGACAAAATATGTTCAATAAGTTTAAGGTATTCTCTCATATCCTTAAGTTTAACAAACAACGATTGAATATAAAATGGCTATTGAGTTTAGCCGGTTAAAGTTTTTCTTGTTTTTTAAAGATTGTTTTTAGGACAATATAGTTATTCATGAACATCAGGGAACCATATGTTTAAATTAAATTTTCAGACCTATTTACTCAATATGTTTTTTATCCGTTGTTTTATTTTAATTGGTTTTGTGGAATATGTTTCCTGAATCACCGCTTTTTATAAAATCAAAAATAAATTATTTTGAGCG
>MDTB01187340.1_pt1 | contig 23100 bp, 20 predicted proteins | sample 811161 | NCBI WGS metagenome assembly MDTB01 (sample SAMN05326650, study PRJNA326480) | marine metagenome | isolation source: seawater | place: Mediterranean Sea | collected 2009
GCAATTTAGACACAAAAGGAACTCTTAAACATGGAAAGAAAATTGGTCGGGACGGCAGGATTTGAACCTGCGACCACCACACCCCCAGTGTGGTGCGCTACCAGGCTGCGCTACGCCCCGAAACTTTGATGATAAAAACAAGTGAGTGTAGTTCCAACTCAAGCGGAGTACCTAAAGACCTTGGGCCAGTTCGCCCATATCAGCCCTTGGGCTTCATTTCTTTTAAGAGGTCTTCTAGCTCACCTATAGTTTGATTAACCAGTTGTTTGTATGGGGTCATTTCCTGCTTGGTGGTCTCTCCGTCAAGCCGCTGCCGCGCTCCACCGATTGTGAACCCTTGCTCATAGAGTAATGAACGAATTTGACGTATTAAAACAACATCCTGACGCTTGTAGTAGCGACGGTTGCCGCGACGTTTCACCGGATTCAATCCTGGGAATTCTTGCTCCCAATAACGTAAGACATGTGGTTTGACACCGCACAGGTCACTTACCTCTCCTATCGTAAAGTAACGTTTACCCGGAATTACCGGAAGTGTCTCATTGTTACTCGGCTCCAGCATAATACTCTACCCGAGACTTGAGTTTTTGACCGGGTTTAAATGTAACCACCCGACGTGCTGCTATGGGAATTTCTTCACCAGTCTTAGGATTTCGGCCCGGTCTTCTACTCTTATCCCTCAGCTCGAAATTACCGAACCCAGACAATTTAACGTTGTCACTATTCTCGAGCGCCACTCCTATCTCACTATAAAACTTTTCAACGATCTCTTTCGCCTCTCTCTTGTTAAGTCCCAATTCATCAAAGAGCATTTCCGCCATGTCAGCTTTAGTCAAAGCACTCATCGAGTTATATCCACCTTTCTTTTATTTTTTTGCGGCTCTATTAAGTTGTTGAGTGCCAGATTTACGTGACGGGTACACAATTCGCATTCTTTCTCCAGACACTCATAGCAACATTCATAGAGTGCGCGAACTAGAATAAAACGTCAAGCGCATTCTGCTATTTTTATAATCTACTGAAACACAATGAAATTAACGGTGGTTCCCATAGATCACTAGTCCGAAACAAAAATATACCAAAGTTATTATTAGTAAAAATTTAAATAAGTAAGCATTAAATTCATAATCCGCCTCGTAGTTTAGCGGAAAATTGCTTCTCGACGGCTACAACCACAGACTCCACAGCAGCATCAATCTCAGCATCAAAAAGGGTACGCTCTGCATGCTGAAAGCTCAGAGACAAAGCGAGACTCTTTGAACTCTCAACATTGTCATCACCTTCATAGACATCAAATATTTCGAGAGATATCAATAGCTCTCCAGCAGCCTCCCTTACACACTCAAGTATTTTTGAAGCCTGGATCGTCGAACTCACCAAGAATGAAAGGTCTCGGCGCACCTCCGGATATCTACTAATTTCATGGCTCTGAGGCAACTCAAGGTGTAACAGATCTTTTAAAATTATCTGGAAAAGATAGAACTCGCAGTCCTGTCCAAGTTTTCTCTGAATTTGCGGGTGTAACTGACCCATCCAACCGCACTGTTTTCCATCAATTAAAATCTCAGCGGTACGTCCCGGATGAAGAGCATGATTCTTACTTGGAGCAAACTGGTAGTTTTTTGCTCTACCAGTGCGAGATAATAATGACTCAACCACCCCCTTTAGATCAAAAAAGTCGACATCTCGCTGACTTGACAGCCAATCAGGTTTTTCAGCAGCGCCACACGCGAGCCCCGCAAGATAACTATTTTGACGCAAAATCTCATTGTCCATGTGGAAGCAAGCGCCACTCTCAAAAAGGCGAATCCGGCTTTTTTGCCGATTCAAATTGTAAAATGCAGTATGCAATAACCCCGGCCATAAGCTGGCTCTCATTACCTCTTTATCGCTGGATATAGGATTCCTAATACTTACTTGCGATAACTTTGGCACAATAAGCTCTTGCAAATCTCTATTTACGAAGCTGTAGGTCAGCACCTCCTGAAAACCATTTGCCACCAGCTGTTCTCTAAAGGGATGAATTGATCCTTTCGTTTCAGAGTATGGTTGTATACTCAATGCAGTCAAAGGTGTCCTTGTCGGTATGTTGTCATAACCATAAATACGGCCGACTTCCTCAATTAAATCCTCTTGTATAGAGAGATCAAATCGCCATGATGGAACACGCCAGAGAGACCCATCATCATCTTGCTTTAAGTTCTCGAGTCCAAGACGTAATAGAATTTTATTAATAAAACTCGAGGACAGTTCAACACCTAATTGCTGCGACAATCTTGCATATGTGAGATAAATAACTTGAGGCTCGGGCAATGCAATAATTGATTCTTTGCAGACCATTGGTCCAACGAAACCACCACATATATTAATTAGAAGGCTTGTTGCTCGCTCTGAAGCTGCCTCTTGAAGAGAACTATCGACGCCCCGTTCAAATCGATGGGAAGAATCTGTTTGTTTATTAAAAGTCCTTGCTTTTCCAGCAATAGCAAGTGGAGTGAACCAAGCGCTTTCAAGAAGGATGTCGTGCGTATCAGAGCCCACGGCTGAATCTTTCCCACCCATAATTCCCGCTAAAGCCAAAGGCTTTACTGAATCTGCAATTAACAATGTATCTTTGCCTACCCGTAAATTTGAATCATCCAAAAGCTTTAGTTCTTCATTGCATCCCATTCGCACAACTATACTTTCTTCAATTTTGCTCAAATCGAAAGCGTGCATAGGTTGTCCAAGTTCCAACATTACATAATTAGTAATATCAACGACCGCTCCCCGCGATCGTATTCCACTACTGTTAAGTTTTTCTAACATCCAGCGCGGTGTCGGGGCTGAAACATTGATACCTCGGAAGATTCTACCAACATAACGTCCACATGCTTCAGATGCATCAATCGTTATATCAATTATATCCTCAATTGTTGGTTTTACCGGAATACACTCAATTTGACGCGGATATAATTCATTGAGAACACCGACTTCACGGGCCATACCCACAATACTGAGGCAATCCCCACGATTGGGAGTCAAGTCCATTTCGAAAATATTGTCTTGGAAATTAAGATATTGCCTAATGGAAGTGCCAATGGGAGCATCTGGATCTAATTCCCAGAGACGATCATTATCCTCTCCAAGCTGTAAGTCTAATTGTCCGCACAGCATTCCTTGTGACATTATGCCTCTGATATCTTCTTCTTTTATTTTAATACCGCCTGGTAGTGTAGCTCCAATTCGCGCTAAAGGTACCTTTATCCCGACTCTAGCATTGGGTGCTCCACAGACGACCTCTAAAGGCAATCCACCACCATAATCCACATGACAAACAAGAAGCCCATCGACATCAGGATGTACCTCAACTTTAACAATGGCAGAAACAACAACTTCGGCACCTAAGCCACTGACAGGGGCCACTCCATCGACCTCTAGGCCTGCCATCGTTAGCTGATTGGATAATTCTTGGGTGCTTACACACGGGTTAACCATGTCTCTTAACCAAGATTCACTAAGTTTCAAAGACCACCTCAGCTCAAAATTGTTTCAAAAAACGTAGCTCATTTTCAAAAAACAGCCTCAAGTCGTTCACACCGTAACGAAGCATGGCCAATCTTTCAACGCCCATCCCAAACGCAAATCCAGTGTATCGGTCTGTGTTCACGTCACAGTGCTTAAATACGTTTGGATGAACCATCCCACAACCCATCACCTCCAACCAACCTGTGTAACCGCAAACGCGACAACCGTCACCCAAGCAATTCGAGCACTGAATATCAACCTCAGCGGATGGTTCTGTAAATGGGAAATAAGAAGGTCGGAATCGAACTTTTAATTCGACTTCAAAGAAAGACTGTAAAAACTGGTTTACAACTCCTTTCAGGTCCGCAAAGCTCAACGACTGATCGACAACCAATCCCTCAACTTGATGAAACATTGGAGTATGTGTAAGGTCTGAGTCGCATCTAAAAACCTTGCCAGGACAGATTATTCTAATTGGAGGATTTTGACTGCGCATGGTGCGCACTTGCACTGGAGAAGTGTGTGTGCGTAACACCTTATTTTGGTCGACATAAAAAGTGTCATGCATTGCTCTAGCCGGATGATGAAGAGGAATATTTAACGCTTCGAAATTATGATAGTCGTCCTCTATTTCTGGACCGGTTGCTACCGAGTAACCCACTGCACAAAAGAATTGCTGAATACGCTCCAAGGTTCTGGTAACTGGGTGCATGCCGCCGACGTCAACAGACCTTCCCGGTAAAGAAACATCCACCGCCTCAGATTGCAACTGTATCTCAATGGATCGATTCTCAAGTAATTCTTTTTGAGTGTTAATTAAGAGCAGAAGCCTCTTTTTGACTGCATTAATGGACGCACCCAGTTCCCGACGTTGTGATGGACCATAAGTCGATAATGCCTTTAAAAGGACAGTGACAGATCCGCGTTTCCCAAGATATTCAACCCGCTTTTTTTCCAAACTGTCCAGGTCAGTACATTCCTTGATAGCTTGCGTACCTTTTAACTCGAGTTTTGCTAGATCGCTCATACCTACTTTTCCAAGTCCTGAAAGCTACCCCGAGAAATCTATCTGAAGCATCACCGCTAATTTAAATCTTCTTTAATTAATCTTGACCTATAAAATCGTCCCAAAGCATCAAAAACTACAACAGCGCACTTTTTGCTCGGTCCACGATAGCACTAAAAGCGAGTTTGTCATGAACGGCCAGGTCAGCCAAAACACGACGGTCCAGGAGAATTCCTGCCTTACCAAGGCCGTCAATTAATCTACTATAAGCTAAACCTTCACTGCGGGACTGGGCATTAATTCTTGCTATCCAAAGCTTTCTAAATAGGCGTTTTTTGACCCTCCTGTCTCGATATGCATACTGGCCTGCTTTAGTGACTGCCTGCACGGCTACGCGAAACACCCTGCTCCTCGCACCGTAATAACCCTTAGCCTGCTTTAAAATTTTTTTATGTCTACGATTGGCTTCGACGCCACGTTTTACGCGGGGCATAATCTTCTCCTAACAAACAACTAATAATCTTACGAGGAACGTAGCATGCGATCCACACGTGGGGAATCCGATGCACCCAATATTCTTGTACCTCTCAAATGACGTTTACGCTTTGTTGTCATTTTGGTGAGGATATGAGACTTGTGCTGGCGCTTGTGCTTATATCCAGCGGCGTTTTTTTTGAACCTCTTAGCAGCCCCACTATGTGGTTTCACTTTGGGCATTGTCTTTTCTCCATTCTCAGAGTGTCTTCATAGAACAATTAAGTAAGAACATCTAATGATTCCTGCAGATATCAAGCTGTCTATCCTTTTTTTCCGCGCGGAGCCAACACCATGGTCATCTGCCGTCCTTCCATTTTGGGGTACTGTTCCACCTGAGCTAAGTTGGACAGGTCCTCTTCAATTCTCTTTACCATCGCCATTCCAAGTTCCTGGTGTGCCATCTCTCGTCCGCGAAATCGTAGAGTCACTTTTGCTTTATCACCATTCTCCAAAAACCTAGTTACGTTCCGAAGTTTAATCTGGTAATCGCCTTCATCGGTCCCCGGACGAAATTTCATTTCTTTAACTTGAGTCTGTTTTTGTTTTTTTCGTTGCAAAGAAATTTTTTTCTTTATGTCAAAAACGTGCTTCCCATAATCCATTATCTTACAAACTGGAGGGTCAGCATCTGGGGATATTTCAACTAGATCAAGCGTTTTCTCTCGGGACACCTCCAACGCGTGTTTAATCGATACTATGCCGACTTGACTCCCATCTGAATCCACTAATCTAACTTCTTCAGCAGATATTTCTTCATTAAGGCGAAGTCGTTTACTGTCTTTTTTAATAAATATTACTCCATCTATCCAATATTAATTCCCCGAGAATTGACCTCCGCAGACAACATCTCAGATATTCCTTGCAAAGTCATTATGCCATGATCCAAACCAGCTTGGGAACGCACGGAGACCATCATAGAATCTTTTTCTTTGTCGCCTACAACCACCAGATAAGGCACTCTTCGCATCGAGTGATGGCGGATTTTATAGCCGATCTTCTCGTTTCTCAAGTCCGAAATGACTCTATATCCCCTATTCCGCAATGATTTTGTAATTTCACTAGCATATGAGCGTTGAGAATCAGTGATATTCATGACAACAACCTGCTCCGGCGCCAACCAAAGTGGAAACACACCTTCATAATGCTCTGTTAAAATACCTATGAACCTTTCAAATGAGCCGAGTATGGCGCGGTGTAACATAACGGGTGCCTGCCTGGATCCATCCTCAGCGACATATTGAGCATCCAAACGTTGGGGCATTGAGAAATCTACTTGGATTGTGCCTAACTGCCAAATCCTTCCTATAGCATCCGTGAGAGAGAATTCAATTTTTGGACCATAAAAAGCTCCCTCACCAGCTAGTGTTTGCCACTGTAAATCTTTGGCATTCAATGCATCAGCTAGCGCTTTTTCAGCGCGGTCCCAAGTTTCATCTGACCCAACTCGTTTATTGGGTCGCGTTGAAAGCCTGTAAAGAATATTGTTAAACCCAAAATCTGTATAAACGTCATGCAAAAAATCAATGAATTTAGCGACTTCAAATTGAATTTGCCCCTCAGTGCAGAAGATATGTGCATCGTCTTGCGTGAACGATCGTACGCGCATTATTCCATGGAGAGACCCCGAAGGTTCATTGCGATGGCATGATCCGAATTCAGCCAACCTTAATGGTAAATCTCGATAACTTTTTAAGCCCTGATTAAATATTTGGACATGGCAGGGACAATTCATCGGCTTCACTACAAAGTTCTTATCATCCGTTTCCAGTAAATACATCTCCTCTCCGAATTTATCCGCATGCCCAGATTTTTTCCAGAGAGACAAATCAACTAATTGCGGCGTTTTGATCTCTTGATATCCTTCCTCTAACTGCTTCGAACGCATGTACTGCTCTATAACTTGATATATCGTCCAACCCCGCGGGTGCCAAAAAACAGAGCCAGGCGCCTCATCTTGTATGTGAAATAATTCTAGTTTTTTTCCTATTTTTCGGTGATCCCTCTTTTCAGCTTCTTCTAAGTTATTAAGATGCTTCTTAAGTTCTTTTTTTGTAAGCCAGGCCGTCCCATATATTCTTTGTAACATCTCATTCTCGTGGTCTCCACGCCAATAGGCTCCGGCCACTTTTAACAATTTAAAGACGGTTAATCGCCCAGTAGAAGGAACATGAGGGCCTCGGCATAAATCTACAAACGAACCCTGTGTATATAAACTAATTGGTTCATTTTCAGGAATACTTTTAATGATCTGAGCCTTGTACTCTTCACCAATTTCAAGAAAAAAAACCTCTGCCTCATTTCTACACCACTCTTCCCGAGAAATCTTATAATCTTGCTCCACGAGCTCTTTCATGCGCTCCTCTATCGCATTTAAATCACCTGGCAAAAAGGCACGCTTATATGCAAAATCATAATAAAAACCATTATCAATTACTGGACCGATGGTAACCTGTGCTCCCGGAAACAATTGTTTTACCGCCATAGCCATGAGATGAGCTGTGGAATGACGGATAATCGCCAACCCTGCCTCGGAGCGTTCCGTTATAATTTCAAGCGTCGAATCTTTAAGAATCCGAAATTCTGAATCGACCTGCACGCCATCGACAAGACCTGCTATCGTCGCCTTCCCAAGCCCTGGTCCAATATCATGAGCAATCTCTAGAACCGTAACGCCATCGGTATAATTCCTGGTAGATGAATCAGGGAGTGTGACGATCGGCATCTTTTTTCCTCCGGCGGGTTCCGCGTACAAGAAAGCTGCGTAATTTTTATCTTTTTCGCAGAAACTTTTTGTAGTGTACTATCAAAGGGTTCAGATTCAAGAGATCAATACTGATTAAACGACTTTAATATTTTAAATGTAACATTCACAGTTTGGTAATTTGACTTCTATGGAAATTTATGTTGATGCCGATGCTTGCCCTACACCGGTAAAAGATATCCTCTATCGGGTTGCAAAGCGAACCCAGTTACCCGTAACCTTTGTCGCTAACACGCGGTTGACCATCCCTCGTGATAACAAGATCAGAATGGTACAGGTAGCGAAAGGCTTTGACGTGGCCGACAACTACATATTAAATCACCTTTCCAAAGGCGACCTCGTAATTACAGCCGATATACCTTTAGCTGCAGAGATAATTGACGCCGGCGGCCACGCGCTTAACCCCAGGGGTGAGTTATATACCGCGCAAAATATCAGATCAAGATTAAATATTCGGGATTTCATGGAAACGATGCGAGGATCCGGCATTCAGATAGGAGGGCCACCACCCATATCGAAACGCGACCGCATGACATTTGCGAATGCTTTAGACAGATTTATAACGAAAAATAATTTTTGATTCACGAATAGTTTAATAGCTGTGCAATCTGAAGTTTTGTAAATGGCCAATCTCTCTCAATACCTCCATTTATAAGAACGACTGGGATTCGCAACCCATACTTTTTTTTCAAACTGATATCAGAAGAGATATCTCTTTTAGTCATTTTTATGTTCTTCCTTTTGAGAAGGGGCCTCAATATATCTTCAGCAAGATCACAAAGATGACAATTGGGACCAGTAACCAAGACAACTTCACGCATCGATCTCACACCAGAATAAGTGCCCACGCCTGTAAATATTATTAACTATCAATCGGTGGGTCCTCTGTAAGACTACCGACGGAGCTCTTGTTGTCATCTCGCTTTTCCAGCAACGGAAGCCAGTGATTCGAACCGAATAATAAAATGAGAATAATATCAGCTATACCTGCTGGACGAATCGATTCAGGCGACCTTTGGACGACAAAAAACTCGGACAGATGCAATGTGGACAAAAGAAGTCCACCACAAGTGATAGTGAGACTCCAATACCCTGTGAGGGGTATGAAGAAATTTAAAAAAAAGATTAACCAGAAGATCAAAAATATCGAACGAACAAAGTAGCTGAGAAGGGTCATTGAAATAGCTTACACTGAGTCAGATATTATCTTACATTAAATTTGTGAAGTCTTTGATAACGTAATCACCATCAGCTTCAGCTACGATTCTTCCAATACTATCTCTCAAGACGATGTGTATTGAAAAATCAAAGCGCCCTGCCGATAGAAGAGACTCTCTCATTGATTTAGCATCCTCCTCAGAAAAAATTGTTTCTGCGGTAATATCTGAAGTAGCCGGCCTCACGAACTTAATAGTAACACCCGCAACCACTGGTTGATATTTTGAATCAAACAAATTATGAAACGCCACCAACCCTCCCAGATATTCGGCGGCCATCCAAATAGGTCCAGCATGCATAATATTCACGTGATTTTTTGTGTTCGCTGAGAGTGGAATTTTAGATCGGTAAATACCATTTTCAATACTATCAATTTTCATATCGAGAAAGCTATATATTGGGCAGACCGCCCTTGCCGCTGCCTCATAATGTTCTTTAAGACTCATAAATTACGCCCTCTTCAATAATCAAAGTTTTCCAAGCTCTCACAAAAATGATTTCAAGTATAGCTGACTTCCAAAGGATGTGTTTAATGGCCATCAGTTAAACGCAAACTAAAAAGCTTTGACACCTTCTTACCTATAATTATAACGTATGAGGGATACTTTTTTAGTTATAATATGTACTTTTTAAAGAGAACCAGAGATGTCGAAGGCCGTGCCCCCAAATCCTGAAGCCCTACTCCATATGCTTACTCGAAGATCGGTGCCCAGACTCCAAGATCCGGCCCCATGCGAAGATGTGTTAAATAAAATATTGTCAGCAGCGTTACGGTCCCCAGACCACATGCATCTCAGGCCATGGCGTTTTTTAAAAATCAGCGGTAATAATCGATTCCATCTTGGCAACTTATTTGTCAAACATGAAAAATGTAGAAATCGTGATGCTAAGCAGGAACTACTAGAACATACGAAAAAGAAAGCTCTAAGAGCCCCTCTTATCATAGTAGGAATATCAAGTTATAAAGAACATCCCAAAGTACCAAAAATTGAGCAAAGCGTGTCTACGGGAGGTGTAATCAACAATATAGGGCTTGCGGCTTACTTTAGTGGATTTGCGACTATTTGGCGAACAGGAACTTATGCTTACTCAGATGTTGTCAAGAATGGTCTTGGGGTAGCTGAAAAAGAGGACATTATTGGCTTCCTGTATATTGGAACACCCTCTACCCAGGACATTAGACCTCTGGAAGTGCCTTTAGGGAATTATATAGCTCCCTGGCCAAACTAAACCTGAGCTACTATTTCCTCGAATCACCGAAGCTATACTGTTTAATAGCATGGACATGGCTGGTGTTATTATCGGTTTTTTATTGCGCAAACGCGGTGCATCTTTGGCTTGCGCTGGAAATCATAATCAATTGTTTCATTTGTAATGTCGCGAACAAAAAATTGACGTGTGATCTCCTCACTCATCTTAAATTTTTTGAAATTCGTTGAAAAATATAATGTACCTCTCGGCATCAGTAATTGCATACACCTAATAATTAAATCTTCATGATTTCTCGCTATATCAAAAACCTTGGCCATTTTTTTAGAATTTGAAAAAGTTGGCGGATCTAAAAGAATAATGTCAAAAGACTTATTTATGCTTCGATCTGAATTCAACCATTGCACGCAATCCACCCTTAACAATCGGTGGGCAAATGTTGAAATATTGTTTAACCTCATATTCCGATTTGCCCAGGAAATATAGGTATTGGACATATCACAACTTAAGGAGCTCTCCGCACCCCCCAGAGCGGCCTGAACCGAAGCGGTTGCTGTGTAACAAAACAAGTTAAGAAAGCTTTTTCCCTTAATTTCGGAGGCAATCCTCGCTCGTAGCTTTCTGTGATCTAAAAACAAACCAGTATCAATATAGCTAGTGAGATTAACCTCAAATTTTGCTGAACCTTCCTCAACCACGAGTATAATCGGGGCTTGGTCATCCGATTTTTGATATTGCCTTAAACCGCGTTGACGAACTCTCTGTTTATACAAAACTCTGTATTTCCAATCGATCGCACAATTTTTTACTACCTTTAGGGCGTTCTCAAATCTTAATGCACCTTTAGCCTCTTCCAAATGCGACGGCAATTGGTACTCTTGAATTAGTAACATGTCCTTGTAGACATCTATGGCAATTGCATACTCAGGTAAGTCACAATCGTATAAGCGGTAACAATTAGTCGAGTTAGCCTTCAACCATGAATTTAATTTTCGTCTATTTTTCTTGAGACGATTGAAGAGCATTTGCGCATCTGAACCTAGTTCTCTTGGTAGAGGTGGCGTTGCCAAACGCGTGCGAATCTGCTCAGATTTAGACCTTATGTCTTCAAAAACCAATAATTTACAAGGGATAGACGCATTATATAATTTATATTGACGGGAGGGACTAAGGTCAATTTCTCGAGCTAACTCAAGATTTCCTGTAAAAACTGATGCTCTCCACCCTCGGAAATTTTGTTTTAACACCGAGCTTATTTTTCGATAAACAGGCCTAAGAGTGTTCAGATCGTCAAGTCGTTTACCATAGGGCGGATTAGTTATAAGTAATCCTTTTTCTTTTGACACAGCGTCAATCTGATCTATCGGCCTCGCTGCAATCTGTATATTTTTATCAAGGTCACAGGCCTCTAAGTTTAAGCGTGTGGCCTCAATCGCCTTGGGATCAATATCAAAACCTCGAATATCCGAACGAAGATTTTTTAATCCAATGACACGGCGAGCTTTCGCTTCGCTCACTAATGACTCCCATACAGGTGCCTCGTGAAATGCCCAGTATTCGAAACCGAACTTTCCGCGTAGGAGTCCTGGAGCGATATCGCCCGCAATCATCGCCGCTTCAATCAAAAAAGTGCCACCTCCACACATCGGATCGATCAAACCACCGCCCCGCATAGAAATTTCAGGCCACCCCGATCTAAGTAATAAAGCCGCTGCAAGATTTTCTTTTAAAGGAGCTGGTCCTGAGGCAAGGCGATAACCCCTCCGGTGTAGACTTTCACCTGCCAAATCAATACTGAGTTGAACTCGATTTTTATTAAGACGTACATTTAGTCTAAGCTTTGGTGTCTTAGTATCTACACTGGGTCTTCGGCCTAACATTATTTTAAAACGATCTACCACCGCGTCTTTAATCCGTCGCGCACCAAAAAGAGAGTTATCCAAAAATTTGTTCGTCCCCCTGAAATCTACAGAGAATGACTCGTTAGGTGAGAAATGTTGTTCCCATGCGATGTTAAAAGTATTTTGATAAAGTTCATCGACCGAGGTGATTGAAAAAAATTTCACCACATACAAAATACGATTAGCTAGTCGGGACCAAAGACAACACCTATATGCAACTTCCAGCGTACCTGTGAAGGCTACCGCAGAGATCGTTTCTTTTAAATTTATTGCTCCTAGTTCTCGTAGCTCATCAAGCAACAAAGCCTCCAAACCTATAGAACAACTTGCTATGCATAGAATTTCCGGTTTTTCCTGATTCATATATGGTATTTAAATTACTAAGGAGAATATGTAGATAATTTATTATTGAAAGAAGATATCCGTCAAAAGGACAGAATATAGCTATGTTTTTTAAACATATTGCAGGATGATAACTCAGAAAGCATAATAAAAGAAATCTTGAGTGATAAGGGGGCACTTTTCTCCGTAAAAATGAAAATCTGTGCTTTGGAAACTAGTTTTTTCAAAACAATAACTCCAGAGGAATTTCCTATGAAAAAACAGAAACGTGATTTAGCTCAGCGCTCCTTCCTAAAAGGATACCAAGCCTCGATCCAAGGGAAATCGTTATATACCTGCCCGCACAACGTCGACTCTGCAATGGCTTATCACTGGAACCGAGGGTGGCGTGAAGGAAAAGCAGATTTCTGGAATGGTTTTAACCAGCAAGCCTTCCAGCAAAAGGTTATTAATTTATAACCTGTAAAAGTTAACAAAAGCATTATCACATGAATACTAAAAGAGCCAAATTTTATTTAAAGCTATTAAAAGGTGCCACAGCACCTTTTAATAACACTCTAGTCGAAACGTTACCAGTTTTTTAAGAAGACGTTCTTCTCTTTAACGAAATTAATAGTTTATGAAGTTGAGCAATCGCAACGGTGACCTCAGAAAAATTGTCTCCACCAGAATCCCACCGAGTTGTCATTAGCTTTTTCCATCTAGAAATTAACGTCACTTCACTATCCTTCCAAATTTTTGGTAGTTCACACAACTGATCTTTGCTATTCGCAATTAATATCTCCATTAAATCATGTTTGTGCTGAGCTAATTGATCAACATAAGAGTCTTGGGCCATGGATTGCCAATGGCCATGAGGCTGGAGAGCCAGAATATGTGACATTAATTTATCCAAATACAGCTCTTCATTGATAAACGTGTAGTCCTTGGCAATGTTTTCAACAGATTTAACGGAATTTAGAGAGATTTTAATGATACCTAAGCTGAAAAACATATTTTCCGTTAGCGCTTCCAACGCAGACAGCCGGTCGCTCTTAGCAAGCTGGCTAAATCGGGAGCCCTCTTTTGAATTCCATTTTTCAGGACGCAAGGCGATCCAATGCTCTAAAAGTTGGTGCATCGGATTCGCAAATTTTTCGATGATACTGCCACAGTCTGATAGATCTTGATAATTAATCAAAAACCACCGGGTACCTCGACGAACAAGTTTTATCAAAACAGAAAATAAATCTAATTGCTGTGATGAAGCCAAGTTCTCATAATCATCTTCGATTGATTTCCAAAGTTCATCGATACCGAAAACATGTACAACAACAGTAAAAGCTCTGACGATCTGAGCTGCATTTCCTCCAGTGGTCTCGGCCACATGATAGAAAAAAGTCAGGCCAAAGCGGTTTATCATGTCATTCGCTAATTGTGTCGCTGCTATCTCCAAAGCGAGCTTATGTTTAATTACCATGCCCCCGGCAACGTCTATAATTTCTCTGGGAAAAGCCTGCTCAATAGAATCAGATAACCATGCATCACTCAACAAGTCTACCTTTAACAGGGCTTCTTTCACCATAACCTTAGAGTAACAGAGTAAGACCGCAAGCTCTGGGCGAGTCCACAACATTTGCTGACGGGCTGCTCTTTCAGACAAGACCTCCTCGCTTGGCAAAAACTCAAGCTGTCGATTCAATTCACCTTTTTCCTCTAACCAATGCATAAAACGCTGATACTCAACAGAGCCGGGGCCGACGCCTCTAAGCGCGATACTAATTGACTGAGTCTGACGACTATTATTTTTCAACACTTTATCGGCAACCGACGACGTCATGGAATTAAGCAAGGTATTTCGATCAGGCATTTGCATACTTCCATCGCGAACAAATGTGTCTAGCATAATTTTGATATTCACCTCATGGTCAGAACAATCTACACCGGCCGAGTTATCTATGAAATCTGTATTACATAGGCCACCATGCAAACTGAATTCAATGCGCCCAAGCTGAGTCATACCGAGATTGCCACCCTCTCCAATAACACGGCAACGCAATTGGCTTCCGTTAACCCGCAAAGCATCATTTACCTTATCTCCCACCTCGGTATTGGTTTCGGTTTCAGATTTTACATACGTTCCGACGCCCCCATTCCAAAGTAAATCAACGTCTGCAACTAGCAACTTCTTGATCAATTCGTTTGGCGTAAGAGTGTCAACCTCAATAGAGAAACGTTCCATAATCTCTGGCGTTAGTTCGAGTAATTTCGTATTCCTAGAGTAAATTCGTCCGCCCTGTGAGAGAACTGAGTCATCAAAATCTGTCCATTGACTACCTGCTAGTGAGAACAACCTTCGTCTTTCTTCAAACGACACAGCGGCATCTGCCTTTGGATCAATAAATATATGTTTGTGATTAAAGGCCGCGAGCAACCGAATACGTGGCGACAAGAGCATCCCGTTACCAAACACGTCACCTGACATATCACCTATCCCAATAACATCAAACTCGATGGTCTGAATGTCTACTCCCATTTCGCGAAAATGTCTCTCTACGGCAACCCATGCCCCCCTCGCAGTGATACCCATCTCCTTGTGATCATAACCATTAGAACCACCCGACGCGAAAGCATCACCCAACCAGTATCCATTCTTATGAGCCAACTCATTTGCAATGTCTGAAAAATCTGCCGTGCCTTTGTCGGCAGCAACAACAAGATAAGGATCAGACCCATCCCTTTTCAAAACACCCCGTGGTGAAAATATTTCGTCGCCTTTGCGATTATCCGTAAGATCCAATAACGCTTGAATGTATAGCTTATAGAATGCTATTCCCTCTTCCCTCCAAGCGTCTGGGTCCAACTTGCGTGTAAAGTTTTTCACCACAAACCCACCTTTTGCACCGGAGGGCACTATCAAAGCATTTTTAACTTGCTGCGCCTTCATCAAGCCGAGAATTTCAGTGCGATAATCTTCCAAGCGATCTGACCACCTTAATCCGCCTCTGGAAACCTTTCCTCCTCGCAGGTGAACTCCTTCAAATTCGGGAGAATAAACAAAAACCTCAATTGCTGGTCGAGGTTCAGGAGCCAAGGTTACTTCCGTTGTTACAAACTTCAGAGAGATGAAGCAAGCATACTCCCCTGAAGTGGTTTGATAAAAATTAGTTCTCCGAGTGGCACGTATCAGGCAGAGAAAGGCCCGGAATACACTATCTTCATTTATGTCCTCCACACCCTCTATGTTTTTATTGATCAAATTAGTCAGAAGATCAATCTCTTCATCATTTTGCTCATGCTCTCCGGCCGGGCTCAGCATCGCGCAAAACAGGTCCTTTAACTGCGAGGATAAAGTTCCATGTCGAATAAGCGTTTCTGCAATGAATTCTTGGCTAAAAGGTATCCGAAGTTGCTTAAGGTACCGCGAGTAAGCTCTCAGCAAAGATGTACTTCGCCAATCTAATCCTGAAGTTATCACCAGACGGTTAAAACGGTCATTCTCACATTTACCTGCCCATACTGCAGAGAGAGCCAGTTTGAGCTCCTCGCCGACCTCAGACAGATCACGTTCTGAATCCATTCCAAGAGAGAGATCCTGTTTCCAAAAACTCCCCTCGTCGAGATGCTTGATTTCATGAGGACGCTCTAGGAGAACCCTCAAACCCATATTCTCAAGTATTGGAACAAGATCTGAGAGTGGTAAAGGAGTCTCACGATGAAACAACTTTAAACGAGGGCCATCTCTATCAGACAACGATCCTACGTCAACTACCATACCATCCGACTCAATGAGATGTTCCAAAAAAACAACATCTCGCAACGCCTCGGGCGGTGAATAGATCTCTCTGTAAGTAATAGAAAATCCCTGAGAAAAATTTCTTATAACTGACGACGATCTCGGACTACTAAATTCGTTTCTGGCGACAACTTTAAATTCTTCTCGCCAGTCCGAAATTATCCGCTGAACTAACGCTTCAAACACTGCCATATCAACCTTCAAGAATTGACCTGGTGAAGTCGGTATAAGGAAATATACTCTTACTAAAGTGGATTCGGGCACAAAAAAACTCACAAAATTGCTCTCATCCGCACCTAGATAATGCTCGAATGCGCGTTGAATTTTTGCTCTGACCTCAGAGTTAAAAGACGTCCTGGGAATAAAAACAAAGCAACTTAAAAACTTTTTAAATATATCTCTGTGCGCGAAAACCAAACTCGCGTTACGCTGTTGACCATGTAATACCTCCATTAAGACCTCAAGCAAATGTTGCCTTGGCATCTGCAGTAATTCCTCTCGAGGGAAAGCATCAGCTATGGCAACCAGTCCTTTGTAATCATGGCTTCCACAAATCAATCCCGAATCTAGGAGTAACGCATTTATCCTCTTCCTTAAAAGCGGAATTCGATCAGTGCTGTATCGATGAAATTGGGACGTATGTAACCCCATAAAACGGATTTCTCCAATAACAAGCCCACTCTCATCAAATCGTTTTACAACAACATAGTTCGAGTAGTTATGTCGATGTATATGAGAACGACGCGAAGCTCTCGCGTGTATTACTGGTCCGCAAATTTGATAAAATTGGACCAAATCATCATCTAATTGATCGATAGCCAGCTCTTTTGTGGAGCTCTGTCTTCTTCGGAATAGACCATGTCGGCTATCCGGCGCTTCACAAAGGTAATCGATACCATCCCTGTTCTTTAACTCAAAAGCAATCACACCCAAGAATACAAAGGCTCCATCGCGCATCCAGTTTAAAAATGCAATATCTTCAACCAAATCTTCATGCGGTGGCGCGAGTGTTTCAAGATTCATTATTTCAGCCGCTAATCGACTCCTCATTATTTCATAATCTGAAACGACGAGATCAACATCACTCAAAATTTTGCCTAGCCTAAGTTTTAATGATTCAAGTCTGGAGTCATCGAGCGCCTCGATTTCTATGGTAATAACAGCTTCCGAGTGCCCACTTGGAGTTTTTGCTTCACTGAATCCGGTGGGAATACCCTTGTCATTTCGAATAACCCAGATAGGGCTGCTCCTCAACGAGTGGATTATTGGAATCTCAGAATTTAAACCAATTCTCAATGAATCCACTAAAAAAGGTTGATCAGCGCAGTTGATAAGAATAATCGTTTGGACAGCTTCCCATCCGTCCAGATGACGCTTTGGATTAAAAACCCGCACGCGTCCATAGTGCTTATCTTCGTTCGTTGAGGATTTTGGTTTATAGTTAGATACGACTTGAAAAAGTCCATAAAGACTCCAAAATATTGTCTCCAACGGCCTATTTAAATAATCTTTATCAAGATATTGCTGAATCGCATGACACGCGAACTCATCAAAAAGAGAGACTTCTGACATCTCTAAATGCTGTAGAGAGAGTGCGCGCAATGCCTGAAGCAAATGTTGCTTACTGTTGTTGTTTTTTTCCAGATCCATAGCTAATATTTGGCACCTCTCTGTGCTTTGGTTTCTTGCCTATAAACACAGGCAGATATCGTAACATTGAAGTGATGTCCTCAGCACTTTAAGTTATAGATATGCAAGTTCAAGATTACTATAATATCCACGTAACTATATACCGTTTACGATACTGAATATACATCGTAAAATATCTGTCAACATCCAAACGAACGGCCTAATTACTGTGGGATTCGCATGCAACATCATGAACTAATCTCATCTTTTTGCTCATTTCGTAGGAGAATCCCTGGGGAGGTTACATAACTTGAAAACGCGGATAAACCAATTAAAAGATTGGCTTTCCAATAAAATTGTTGGTCAAACGGGGCTTATCGAACGTCTGTTACTAGCGCTCTTGGCAGATGGTCATATCCTCGTTGAAGGTGCACCGGGTCTCGCCAAAACTAAGGCTATTAAAACTCTTTCAGAAGGCTTGGATGCTGACTTCCATAGGGTTCAGTTTACCCCCGACCTGCTTCCAGCCGATCTGACAGGTAGCGAAATATATAGGCCGCAAGAGGGCGTCTTTGAGTTTCAGACAGGCCCCTTATTTCACAACCTAATACTTGCAGATGAGATAAATAGAGCACCTGCAAAAGTCCAGTCAGCCCTTCTTGAAGCCATGGCTGAACGGCAGATTACTGTTGGTAAAAAAACATATAAGTTGCCCAATCTCTTCTTAGTAATGGCTACGCAAAATCCAATCGAACAAGAGGGTACTTATCCTCTTCCGGAGGCGCAAATGGATCGCTTCCTGATGCACCTCTCTTTGGATTATCCGGCCGCCGATGCGGAGCGCAGGATTCTAGAGATTGCGCGCCAAGAGGTACTCAATCAGGCAAGTGCTCCATTCCCGAAGATCGATCAAGAATCGTTAATAAGAGCCAGAGGTGAGGTCATGCAAGTACACATGGCGGAGCCAGTTCAAAATTACCTAATACAAATTATCTTAGCCACTCGAGCGGCAACCAAGTACTCAAGTGAGCTCGGAGATTGGATCGATTATGGTGCTAGCCCCAGAGCCACCATTGCCCTAGACCGCTGTAGCAGAGCAATTGCCTGGTTAGATGACCGAGATTTTGTTACCCCTGACGATATTCGCAGTGTCGCTCAAGATGTCTTGCGTCATCGCCTGATCTTGAGTTTCGAAGCCGAGGCTGGAGGTATTTCAGTAAATCGGGTTATGGAAGAACTGATTAGCATTGTACCCTCAGCTTAAATCTCTTTAAATAATATGCTTACAGATTATGGTACATACTGAAGAAGTCGAAAATCCCGCGATAGCCAGTATCGCGTCGATGATAAGGCTTCGGCACGCGGCACGCGAACTAGTTGGGTTCCCAAATTCTCCAGCAAGGCAAGTTGTGTCCGGTTCTCATAAATCCAGAATGCGTGGCCGTGGGATGGACTTTGAGGAGGTGCGTGTATATCAAGCAGGCGACGACATAAGGACTATAGACTGGAGGGTCACCGCACGGAGTCAGAATACATACACTAAAATTTATACTGAGGAGCGTGAGAAACCTCTGCTTGTTGTCACCGATCTGCGATCAACCATGTTTTTTGGCAGTCAGCGACTGAAGTCTGTTGCGGCAAGTGAAGTTTCAGCCGCCCTTGCTTGGGCAGCATTATCATCGAATGATCGGCTTGGTGGAATTATTTTCGGTCAGGAAAAAACTGCTAATATTAAACCGAGGCGCAGTCACCATTCTGTACTAAAGTATATCCAATCACTAAATACTTTCAGCGCTGAGTTACTTCAACCTCGCGAAGATCGCTATACAATGGCAGATATCCTTGAGGAGACCCAGAGGTTCGTGATGCCAGGTTCAACATTATTTATTGTTAGCGATTTTCTGGATTTCAATGAACACAGTCATCATCTACTCTTCAAACTTGTCAGACATTCGAAAGTATATTTTTGCCATGTGTTCGACCCGTTAGAGAGAGAGCTACCGCCCGCAGGGTTATATGGTGTAACTGACGGGAATCACAGAGCTTTGCTCAACACCAATGGCAAAACTCTTCGAGCCTCCTACAGAAATACTTATGAAGAACATGTTAAGTATCTCCAAAAAATCAGAGAAAAATTGCGTGTAGGCTTTATCTCTCTTGATTGTTCTATGGATATCATGCAAGTTTTAGATGGCGCCTTTGGCAAACATAGTAAGCAAAAAAAGTGAGAAATTCGAAAAGAGGATTAGAAAGAACCTATGATTACTTCGGATCCTCTTAGTCAGTTAAGAGATATTCATCTGCCGGAGCCCATATCTCCATGGCCTCCAGCGCCCGGTTGGTGGATATTGCTAGTGTTCTCTACATTGTTGATAGTCGGTACGGGATACTATGTAGCGCGTTACCTTAATTCTCGGAAGTACAGACGAAGAGCGCTGGCTGAATATAGCAAAATCTGTTCTCTGGAAGGAGACAAGGAGAGGATTCAAAATTTACTCGAACTATTACGAAGAACAGTAATTTCAGCCACAGGTGAAAACCACTGTGCAAGCCTGTCAACAAACGAATTTTTAGACTTTTTACAAGAAACTTGTTTCAGTAAAAATCTGTTCAACTGCGATCGAGAAATATTAAGACAGGCTCTTTATTCGCCGATATTCGGCATGGCGGACGAGGAAATCAGTGATCTTTGTGATCTAATGATTACAGATTCAAGAAGATGGATTTTAGATCACAAAGTAACGCAGGTGAGGTCATGATAACCCTCATATGGCCTTGGATACTCCTTCTAGCGCCACTGCCCGTATTATTTAGACTCATTAAGAGCCCTATGTCCCTTCAAACTCCTGCACTTCGTTCTACTTTCCTGTCAAAGATGGCTAATCCAAATCTGACTCATAAAAGACGTAGCTGGCGCAAGTGGTTAATTTTACTGCTACTTTACCTTTGCTGGTTGAGTGCAATATTAGCGCTCTCTCGGCCGGTCTGGTTTGGGCAGCCGATGGAACTCCCCGCTTCGGGACGAGATATACTCGTCGCGGTAGATATCTCTGGGAGTATGGAGCAGGACGACATGAATCTGGGGGGGCGAAGTGTAAGTCGACTTGACGCCGTAAAGTCCGTGGTTGGCGATTTCGTCCTCAAGCGAAAAGGCGATCGACTCGGATTAATTTTGTATGGCGAAAGGGCTTATCTACAAACTCCTCTTTCTTTTGACAGAAAAACAATGGAGATACTACTAAACGAGGCCCAAATTGGTTTTGCTGGTCAGGGGACTGCAATTGGAGACGCAATTGGCTTGGCCATCAAGCGCCTGCAAGATCGACCCGCAAATAATCGAGTTCTCATCCTGCTTACCGATGGCTCTAACAACGCTGGTCAGATAGATCCTCGCAAAGCAGCGCAACTCGCAGCTAAGGCCAGTGTGAAAATACACACAATAGGTATCGGTGCAGAAAAACAGGAGGAATGGGGACTTTTTGGAAAGCGGGTAGTGAATCCCTCAGCGGATTTAGATGAGGAGACTCTCTCAGAAATTGCTGATACGACAGGTGGAAACTACTTTAGAGCCCGAGACCCCTCGGAACTATCAACAATCTATGATTATCTCAATGAAATAGAGCCGATAGAGCAAGAAGTAGAAACAATTCGACCTACCCTAGCTCTCTACCACTGGCCATTGAGTTTTGCCTTTTGTCTCGCAATTATTGTAACCTTAATGAGTAATAAGTTAAGAGTATATGAGTGAAATCTTAGGCGACTTCCATTTTCTCCGACCCTTTTGGTTTTTGGGGCTTATTCCAATCCTTATGATTTGGCTCGTATATAGATCACAAGATAAGGGATCTGGCGGTTGGGAAGGTGTTATAAACCCAATGCTTGCCGATTATTTAATAGATCGCGGCGAGGTTATTTCGGAATTCACAAAAAGAGTGCAATTCTTATTATGGCTTATAGCCTGGTTGCTAGCGTGTACCGCTCTCGCTGGTCCTACTTGGGAAAAACTCCCCGAGCCAGTAGCAAAAAAGGTATCTGCCCTGATCATTGTTTTGGATCTTTCCCCATCAATGCTCGCACAAGACATAAAACCTAGTCGCATTATGAGGGCTCGCTATAAGCTCATTGATATCTTAAACCTGCGAAAAGAGGGCCTTACAGCACTTGTTGTCTACTCAGGAGGAGCACATCTAGTATCTCCATTGACCGATGATTCAAAAACTATAATTAACCTCGTTAACTCTCTAGATCCCACTGTAATGCCAACTCTCGGTAGTAATGTTGAGGAGGCTATGGAAATATCTTTAGAAATTACTGCGAATTCAGGATTAAGCCGAGCGGACATCCTACTGGTTACTGACGGTGTAGACAGGAGAGCATTTTCAACGATCGCGGCTATTCTTAATACAAACGGACTTTTCAGAGTATCTATTCTAGGCATCGGAACCGAGCAAGGAGCACCGATACCATTAGCCTATGGTGGATTTTTAAAAGATCAGAACGGCAATATTTTGATACCAAAGTTAGACCCTGAATCTCTCAAGCAACTCGCGGAAAAAACTGGCGGCGTATATCAATCGATGACATCTGATAACGATGACATAAACTTATTACTCAAGCAGACCCTAATCAGCATGACTAATGAAACTCGAGAAACTGGGCATTCGTTCGACATTTGGAATGATAAAGGATACTGGCTGATAATTCTGGTGCTACCCTACATCGTGTTCGCTTTCCAACGGGGAATGCTAGTAGTATTTTTTCTAGTGCCTTTTTTATATCCTGTATCAATTAATGCCTTTGAATGGAAGGACTTATGGGAGCGAAGAGATCAACAAGCAGCGGAAGCATTGGAGTCCGGCAATGCTAAAGATGCTCAAGAACTTTTCAAAGATGACCATTGGCGAGCCAGCGCAGCGTATTTAGCCGGAGATTATCAGTCGGCCGTTAAAGAATTTGGCGCTCTCTCAAAAAGTTCTGATGCAGATTCACATTATAACTTAGCCAATAGTCTGGCACGATCAGGAGAACTTGAAGCCGCAATAGATGCCTATGCTAAAGCTTTGGAAATCGCACCCGATTCTGAAGATGCATTATTTAACAAAAGATTGTTAGAGAACCTCATGGATCAGCAGAAGGAGCAACAACAGCAACAGCAGCAACAGCAGCAACAACAGCAACAACAGCAACAACAGCAACAACAGCAACAACAGCAACA
>MDTB01227352.1_pt1 | contig 23098 bp, 28 predicted proteins | sample 811161 | NCBI WGS metagenome assembly MDTB01 (sample SAMN05326650, study PRJNA326480) | marine metagenome | isolation source: seawater | place: Mediterranean Sea | collected 2009
AAGACCTTCAGCTAAAAAATCTATAGCTGGTTTTTCTACAAAACTACCAGTTGGATTATTTGGATTTATAAGCACCAGCAATCTAGTTTTAGGTGTTATTAAAGATAAAATTTTTTCTGGGTCAAACTTTAAATCTTTATCTTCTGTTAGATCGTAAGGCACTGGTGTTGAACCTGTATAATTTATCATGGACTCATAAATCGGGAAAGCTGGTGTGGGATGAATAATTTCAACTCCAGGCTCACCGAAGCACTGTATTGCATAATGCATTGTCGGTTTTCCTCCCGGCATAATTATAATTCTCTCAGGATCTATGTCTTGATTATAAAGTTTTTTAATTTTTCTTGTAACAGATTGTCTGCATTCTAAAATTCCATTTGACAAAACATAACCGTGATGTCCATCGTCTAAAGCTTTTTTTGCTGCATCTACTACATGTTTAGGAGTTTTAAAATCAGGTTGGCCTAATCCTAAATGAATCATTTCCTTCCCTTGAGCTTCAAGTTTTTTTGCTTCTGCCAAAACCGTAAAAGCCGACTCTGTTCCCAGTCTATCTAAATTTTTAGCTAACTTCATTTTCTTTTAATTATCCTGCTAGTGTTTAATTCTTTAACAGATTTACAACCCATTAATATCATATTCCGTCTTATCTCATCATGCATTTTTTGCAAAAGAGCTTCCACTCCCCTCTGTCCTCCGGCTGCAAGAGCAAACAAATATCCTTTACCAAAGCTACAAGCTGTTGCACCCATAGATAAAGCTTTTAAGACATGGGTTCCTCTTCTAATTCCGCCATCTAAAATTATTTCAATTTTTCCTCCAACTGCTTCAGCTATTGCGGGCAATTGATCAAAAGGCGCTCTTGATCCATCTAACTGTCTTCCGCCGTGATTAGAAATAATTATTGCTGTACATCCAATATCAATAGCTCTTTTTGCATCTTCAACTGACATAACACCTTTGAGAGCAAATGGTTTTTTCCATTTCTTTACACAATACTCGGCATCTTTCCAACTCATTGCAGGATCAAATTGTTCATTAATATATCCCATAACTGATCTATCAATACTGCTTCCTTTTTCTGTCATGTGTGCAATGTTTGCCAGTTTGAATTTTTCTCTAAATAAATAATTCAAGCTCCATTCAGGATGTAAGATAAAACTTATTAAGCTTTTAAGTGTCAATCTAGGAGGAGTACTAAAACCTGTTTTATGATCTCTTTCTCTATTACCTGCTACTACCGTATCAACTGTTAAGCACATTGCATCAAAATTAGCTCGTTCACATCTTTCAATTAGATTGTCGGTAAGACCTCTATCTTTATGAATATAAAGTTGAAATAATTTTGGACCTTTGGTTAAAGCTCCAATTTCCTCAATACTGGTTGTTGCCATAGTCGATATACCAAACATGGTTCCCATATTTTCTGCAGCTTTTGCTGTAGCCCTTTCTCCTTGATGATGATAAAGACGATGCATAGAAGTACCTGAAAGAAATAATGGAAAATTAATCTTTTTTCCAAAAACAGTAGTGGATAAATCTACATTGCCTACTCCTGCTAAAACATTTGGAATTAAATCACAGTCGTTAAATGCTTCTGTGTTTCTACTAAGTGTAACTTCATCATCTGAACCTCCATCAATATAATGAAAAATTGGAGAGGGTAATTTTTTTTTGGCTAGTTTTCTAAAATCATCAAAATTATAACAACGATCTATAGACATTATTTCAGCTTACAATTAGAACTTTTTTGAAAAATTTATTGATTGATTATCAGTTCCAGGATTTGTTGATCCCCAATTATTATTCGAAATATGGCTGTAACTGTAGCCTATTTTAGAATTATCAAAAATATCAATACCTACTTTTACTTCACTTTTAAATTCAAGCACATCACCCAAATCTTTTCCATCACCTTTTTGATAATACCCTGGTGTAAAGCTAGGAGAAATTTTAAATATACCTACATCGTATTCAGCTTCAACCCCGGTATATAAATAAGTAGATCCTTTTCCTGTAATAAAAGCTCCTGTTACTGGAGAAAATTTTCCAATAAAGGTATTTCTAAACAAATTTGGGTTTTTATGTTCTATCCCATAAAGATTAGTTTCATCATCACCCACTTCATCTTTGGTGTCAAAGATACCAGTATAAAATGAAATATCTTTATTACTCTCTTCTGCATACAAGTAGGTTCCTGTAATAAAAAGAGTAAATAAAATTGTTAATATTTTATTTTTCATTATTTTAAAAATACTACCTAAATTAAAAAAAGTATACCTTCAATTAATGTTGCTATTCTTTCTTTTTTTTAGAATTAAAAATATTATTAATAATCCAAAAATCAAAATAACATAAGGCAAAAGCCACAGCAGAAAATTAGTCTTGTTGAAAGAGGGTTTGTAAACAATCCATTCTCCATATTTACTAATCAAAAAATCATAAATTTCATCTTTTGACTTACCCTCATTAATTTGATCTTGAACTACTAATTTAATTGTCTGTGCAAAATCTGAATTTGATTCTGCTACAGATTGACCTTGGCATACTATACAACGAAGATTTTTATAAATCTCTAATTGTAAACTACTCGCCTCACTCTCAAAAAAATTATTTAAATTTATAAAAAGAAATAGAATAGTGAGTGTTACTTTTTTCATAATTAGTTAGTTAATTTTAAAATGTTTTTGTATTCTTCTCTATTAAGAGGTCCAATAAATTTTTGTAAAATATTCAAATTTTCATCGACTAAAATACTTTCTGGTATACCGTAAATCCCAAACTTAATTGAAATTTTACCATCTGAGTCTTTAGCTATAAAATAATAAGGATTTCCAGATTCTTTTAACCATTTTTCTGCTTTAGATTTTTCATCCTTAAAGTTTATTCCTAATATTTTTAAATTTTTTGAATTCTCACTAAGTTTAATTAAATATTTATGTTCTGCACGACATGGAGCACACCAAGAAGCAAAAAAATTAATTAAAGTAAATTTATTTTCTTTTAAAAATTCTTCATTTATTTTTTGATTATCACTCCAAGATGTCAATTGAAAAGTTCCTATATCTTTGCCAATTAAATCTTTAGTATCATAAATCTTATTTTTACCTAGACTAATAAAAAAAACTGAAAGGATAAAAATTATTAAAGAAAAAATTAAAATTATTGGAAGTTTATTTTTGATCATAAAGTCCTTTTTTTTAACAGTCGCATAAAGCCCCCAAAAGAAACAAGTATAGCAGAAAACCAAATCCAAAACATAAAAGGTTTGTTTTGAAATTTTATATTATAATACTCCGATCGAGTTATATTACTCATTGTCAAATAAATGTCAGAAAAGAATTTAGTTTTAATTGAAGCTTCATAAGTTAAAGTTTCAGGATGACTATAAATTCTTATTTCGGGTTTTAATATTTCTTTTGAGTTATCTTTTAAATCAGTGAATACAAATTCTCCAATGATTGTCTTGTAATTTTTCTTATCCTCAGTTTTTAAAGAATTAAAATCGATTTTATAATCATTAAATATTTTCGTGCCACCTACCTTTAAATTAAAATCATGCTCTATAGAATAGTTATGATTAATTCCTATAAAAAATATTAATAGCCCAAAACCAAAATGTGAAATCATTCTTGGCATTTCTATACTTAGTTTTTTTTTAACTGCCCAAAACAAGTCATATAAAGAATGAATAATTAAAAATATTGATGAAATCATAATTAAATTTGATAAAAAACTGTACTTTCCAAAACTTAAAAAAATTATTAAATTTAAAACTCCCGAAGCAATTAATGCTGATAAACTAAACCAAAAAAAATTTTTATTATTTTTTATCCATCCTATTTTTGGACCGATTGACATAAAAATTAAAAAAGGAATAACAAATGGGAAAATTACAATGCTATAAAATGGTGGCCCAACTGAGATTTTTATTTGTGTTATAACTTCCAAAAATATTGGGTACAATGTACCTATTAATACAGAAGCTAAGAAAAAAATCATGAACCAGTTGTTAATCATAATATAAGTTTCTTTGCTTTGTATTTCAGGGTGATATTCTTTTTTTTTATAATTTTTAAAAAAAATAGTTAATGCTGAAAAAATCATTATTGATAAAAATATAAGTATATATAGACCTCTTGAAGGATCGCTCGCAAATGTATGTACTGAATTTAAGATGCCAGATCTAACCAAAAATGTTCCGGTAACACTTAATGCAAAAGCTAATAGACAAAGTATTATCACCCATGAATAAATTAGATTTCTTTTTTCTAAAACAATGACTGAATGCATTAAAGCTGTAATTACAAACCATGGCATTAGGGAAGCATTTTCGACAGGATCCCAAAACCAAAAGCCACCCCACCCAAGTTCATAGTATGCCCATATAGATCCAGCTATAATCCCAAGAGTTTGAAAACTCCATGAAATAAAAATCCAAGGCTTAATCGTAACAGCAAAAGATTTACCATCATAGTTAGTTATTAATGACGCTAAAGCTGCAGAAAAATAAATTGATGACCCAACAAAACCTACATAAAGAAGTGGTGGGTGTATTATTAAAGCTGGATCTTGTAGAATTGGATTAAAGCCAAGTCCTTGAGATGGTGTGGGAATAATTTTACTGAAAGGGTTAGAATTAAGAATTATAAAAAATAGAAAACCAGTGATTAAAAGATTTTGAAAAATTAATGTATAAAGACGAAAATCTTTTTTACTTGTATTGTTATAAATTAAAAATAAATAAGAAAATATTACAAGAATATTTATCCAGAGTAATAAGCTTCCCTCATGACTTCCCCATGTAGCAGCTATTTTATACATCATAGGTTTTGCACTATGTGAATTTTCAAAAACATTTGCTAAAGAAAAATCAGAAATAACGAAACCAGTTAATAAAATAAAAAAACTCAAAATAGAAAAAGTTACTTGATATAAAGAGAGTTTGTAAATTTTTGTTTCAATAAAATTTATTTTTTTTTTTAAACTTTCATAAGAAGTAAAAATTATCGCCAAGCTCAAAAAAAGAGTAAAGATTAATAAAATTATACCTATATTACTCAGCATCTTTATTTATTAAATTTTTTTTTGATGGAGGCATATAATTTTCATCATGTTTTGCTAAAATTCTACTTGCCTCAAAAAATTTTTTATCTTTAAGTTTTCCTTCAGCAATGACTCCTTTTCCTTCAGAAAACAGATTTGGTACTGTACCTGAATAGGTAACTATTATCTCATTTTTTAAATCAGTTATTATAAATTTTATTTCCTCTGATTGTGTAAAAATTGATTTTTCTTTAACCATGCCACCAATTCGCATTTTTTTACCAACTTTAATATCTTGTTTTTTTGAAACTTCTGTTGGAGTTAAAAAATAAAGAACATTTTCGTTTAAGGTTTTAATAACAAAAAAAATTAGAGCTATTAATACAGTAATTAATAGGATTAAAAATGATATTCTATTTTTAACCTTTTTTGTAAGCATTAAATTAAAAGATGCTTTAGTTAAGCTTAGAATTTGCTGCTAAAACTTGGTTTGCAACTTTTGATCTTTCGAGAACTTTTTTTCTTTCAGACTCAGATAAATTTTTGAGTTCATTCAAAAATTCTTTTTCATATTTTTTTAAAGTTTTTTTAGTCTTTAAATAAAAAATCATGCAACTGAAAAAAACGATTCCAAAAGAAAGCCACACAAACAAACCATAGCCATTCATATATATAAAACTTGATATCATTATTTTTTAATATTTTTTTTCTTTATTCTAATGATTTCTGTTTTGTATTTCATTAGAAAAATTAACGCACCATATAATAATAAAACTAATAACATTAACATTAATGGGAGCATCATTGATGAATCTATACTATTTGAACTGCCTAGCTTAATACTTGCTGGCTGATGTAGTGTTGCCCACCAATCAACAGAATATTTTATTATTGGAAGATTAATTGAACCTAGAATAGCTACTAAAGAAGAAATCTTAATTGAAAGATCCTTATTTTGAATAAATTTTAAACTTAAAATATAAAAAATATAAAAAATCATTAAGACAATCATTGAAGTGAGTCTTGCATCCCATGCCCACCAAGTACCCCAAGTCGGCTGGCCCCAAATAGAACCAGTAACTATTGCGATAGCTGTAAAAAGTAAACCGATTGGTGCTAAGCTTTTATTTATCAAATAAAAGTTTTTAATCTTAAAAATGAAACTTAATACCGATAAAAAAGTTATAACAGAAAAACATGATAAGCTAAGCCAAGCAGAAGGTACATGCACATACATGATCCTAACTGAATCGCCCTGAATATAATCTGGTGGGGATAACACTAAAGCAAAAGTAAGACCTATAATTAAAATTATAAAGAAAACAGAATTAATAAACTTAATTATTTTTTCTATAAAAAAATATATATTACTTGGAGTAAAAAAATTTAACATATTTGAGTTAATTATAATAATATTAATTTTAAGTGAAGATATATTTTAGTCCTAATTGAGAATTTTGAGGGAGATTTAAGAAGTATGAGTTAATTCCCAATTAGGCACTAACAATTAACAATTACATAAAATTTTTGTCATAGATTTGAGTGAATGTTGTTAAATTTGTGGCGGTTTAGAATTTTTCTAGTTGGATTGCTTAAAATAACTAGAGCCTTTTTTTCCAGAAAAAATTTCACCAATTAAAGGGTGTTTAACTGGTTCTTTAGAATTGTCCTTAAGTAAATTTTGCTCAGAGACATATGCTTCATAAGTGACATCATTACTCTCCGCAAGGAGATGATAAAAAGGCTGATCTTTTCTAGGTCTTACATCTTTAGGTATTGAAAGATACCATTCTTCTGAGTTGCTAAACTCAAAATCAACATCGTAAATAACCCCTCTAAAATTGAAATGCCTATGTTTGACTGTATCACCAATTGAGAATTTAGCATTGTTAGTTGCCATTAATTAATAAATAATAATTTTTTCAGAAAAATCAATATATAAATTTATTAAAAAATAAATTTATGTTAAAAATTATGTGTGAATAAGTCTTTACTAAAATTTTTAACTGATTTTGGCCCATTGTTGATTTTTTTTACAATTTATTACAAAAGTGGCAATAACTTAAGAATAGCTATACCTCCTTTAATAATTTCAACATTAATTGCTGTAGTTGCAGTTTATTTTATAGAAAAAAAAATTCCATATATTCCCTTAATTGGTGCAACCTTAATTTCTATTTTCGGAGGTTTATCATTATATTTTAATGATCCAGTTTTTCTTTATATTAAGCCAACGATTATAAATATAATTTTTGCTTTAACTTTGTTGGTCGGAAACACATTTTTTAGAGTAAACTTTTTAAAGTTTTTTTTCAAAAATGCTTTTCAATTAAATGACGAGGGATGGGGAAAGTTGAATAACAGATGGGCATTTTTTTTTCTATTTCTTGCAGTACTGAATGAATTTGTTTGGAGAACACAAAGTGAGGTTATGTGGGTAAATTTTAAAGTGTGGGGCATCTTACCTTTAACTTTTATTTTTACTGCTTTACAATTACCTTTAATAAAAAAATATAAAATATGAGAAATTTAAAACTAGTTGTAAACAATAAAAATAACAAATTAAAGAGAGAGATTTTTTTTGTAAAAAAAGAATTACAGACCATCTTAAATCTTTATGCAAAAATGGTTTCAAATGGTTCTTGGAAAGATTATGGTTTATCTTTGGAGTCAAAAGTAGTTTCTTTTGATGTTTATCAAAGATCCTCTGAAAAACCAGTTTTTAGGATAATTAAAAACTTTAAGCCGCCTCATTTTAATGAAAAATTTATGGTGATTGACAAAAATGGAAATACAATAAAAAAATCAGAAAATCTCAATAGGCTTATAGATAAAACTGAATGGAATAATTTAAGAATAGTAAAGTAAATTATCTTCTTTGACCAAAGAGTCTAAGCAACATAATGAAAAGATTAATGAAATCTAAGTACAAAGTTAAAGCTCCCATCACTGCTTTTTTTCCCATTAACTCTCCGCTATCGCTAGCCAAATACATGTTTTTAATTTTTTGGGTGTCATAGGCTGTTAGTCCAACAAAAACCAAAACACCAATTATTGAAATTATAAAATACATCATTGAGGACTTTAAAAAAATATTAACTAAGGATGCTATGATTATCCCTATTAAACCCATGAATAAAAAAGAACCAAGTTTAGTTAAATCTTTTTTGGTAGTATAACCATAAATACTCATCGCTCCAAAAGTTCCAGCTGTAATAAAAAATACTCTAGTTATACTGGCTCCTGTATAAACTAAAAATATTGAGGACAAGGAAGCACCCATTAATGCTGCAAAAACCCAAAAAACACTTTGTGCTTTTGATGCACTCATCTTAGCAATACCAAAACTCATATAAAAAACTATTCCAAGTGGTGCTAGCATTAAAACCCACATCAAAGCAGAATTATAAATCGCATTCCCAATGTTAGTTAAACCCATTATTTCACCATTTGGGCCTGAAACAACAGATAACTTAAATAAAATTAATGCAACTATACCTGTTAAAAAAACACCAGAAGCCATGTAGTTATAAACTTTGAGCATGTAAGATCTTAAGCCTTGATCAATAACATGGTCTACTACTGACGATCTTACTTCAGTGTTTTGTTTGTTATATTCCATACTTAACAATATAATTACTTTTTATTACTTTTCAATAACTAAGATATAATCTAATTAGTGCATAAAATTATAACATTTTTATGAAATTTAAAAAACTCGGTAATACTGATTTAGATGTAAGCCTGATTTGTCTTGGAACTATGACTTGGGGTGAACAAAACACTCAAGAGGAAGCTTTTGATCAAATGGACTACTCCGTCGATCAAGGAATAAATTTTTTTGACACAGCTGAACTTTATGCAATACCTCCAAAAAAAGAAACCTATGGCAAAACTGAGGAAATAATCGGTAATTGGTTTAAAAAAAGAAATATTAGAAAAAAAATTATACTAGCAACAAAGATTGCTGGTCCAGGTCTAGAGTGGATAAGAGGAGGAGATAATCAATATTCAGAGAAAAGCATAGGAGAAGCTATAGAAAAAAGTCTAGAGAGACTTAAAACAGATTATATTGATCTTTACCAATTGCATTGGCCAGAAAGAGAAACAAATTACTTTGGTAGAGTCGGGTATACTCACAAATTTAATGAAAAAAAGTGGAATAATTTTGAATCTATTTTAAAAGTTTTAAAAAAATTTATTAAGGAAGGAAAAATAAGGTATATCGGTTTATCAAATGAAACACCTTATGGTTTGTCACAGTTTTTAAGTCTGTCAGAAAAATTTGATCTTCCAAGAATTATGTCGGTACAAAATCCCTATAGTCTTTTAAATAGAGTTTATGAAATTGGACTTGCTGAAATATCAGTAAGGGAAAAAAGCGGTTTACTCGCCTACTCACCTTTAGCAGCAGGATACTTGTCTGGTAAATACAGAAATAATATCATGCCAAAAAATTCCCGAATGGATTTATTTGGAGAAATGTGGAAAAGATACAATAACCCTAATTCACTGAAAGCGATAGATGATTATTTTAAAATAGCAAAAAAATACAATCTGTCTTTGACTCAAATGTCTTTAGCTTTCATAAACTCTCAGCCTTTCGTAACAAGTAATATAATTGGAGCTACGACTTTAGACCAACTTAAAGAAGATATTGGTAGTATAGACATTAAACTAGATAAAGAAGTTGTAGATGAGATAAATTTAGTTCACAGAAATAATCCTAATCCTGCACCATAATTTTTACTCAAACCATTGAAATAATATTTATTTAGTATTAAAACTTGAAATATGAAATTTAAATTTTTAATTTTATACTTATTTGTTTGCTTATTTTCAACTGCGGCTATAGCTAATGCACCAAAATCTATAGGTAAATACAAAAACTGGGAAAGTTTTTTATTAATAACAGACAAAGGTAAAATATGCTTTGCCCAAACAGTTCCCTCTAAAAGGACTCCAAAAGATTTCAAAAGAGGTCAGTCTAAGTTATTTGTTACATTTAGACCTGCTGAAAATATTAAAGACGAAGTTAGTGTAACATCTGGCTATAGTTATAAGCCATCTAGCGTAAATGCAAAATCTGGAAAAAGTAATTATTCTTTCTTTTCACAAGAACTTTTTGGATGGTTATTAGATCAGAAAGAAGAAAAAAATTTCATAAAATTAATGAAAAGAGCAACAAACCTTGTGGTTACAGCAAATACAGCTACGGGGTTACAAACTGCTGACCATTATTCAATGATGGGATTCACAAAATCTTATAACACTGCTAAAAAAAGCTGTAGTTAAATGAAAAAAATTGTTTTGGCCTATTCTGGAGGTCTTGATACTTCTATAATCTTACGTTGGCTCCAAAAAAATTATAAAGCTGAAGTGATTGCTTATACCGCAAATATTGGTCAAGTTATTGATAAAAAAAAAATAATAAAGAATGCAAAAAAACTAGGAGTAAAAAAAATAATAATTGAAGATCTAAAAAATACTTTTGTCAAAGAGTATGTTTTTCCAATGATAAGAGCACACGCTTTATATGAAGGTGCGTATTTATTGGGAACATCAATAGCAAGACCTTTGATTGCAAAAAGACAAATTGCAGTTGCAAAAAAATATAAAGCATTTGCGGTTTCGCATGGTTCAACAGGAAAAGGAAATGATCAAGTAAGATTTGAATTAGGTTACGCATACTTTGCTAAAAAAATAAAAGTAATAGCTCCATGGAGAGAATGGAAATTACAATCAAGAACAGATCTAATTAGGTATGCAAAAAAAAATAAAATTCCTATTCCTAAAGATAAAAAAGGATCCTCTCCTTTCTCAGTAGATGATAATATTTTTCATACATCAACAGAAGGTAAGGTTTTGGAAGATCCAAAAAATTCAGCTCCTGAATTTATTTTTCAAAGAACTAGACCAGTGGACAAAACTCCTAATAAAGCAACAATTGTAAAAATTAATTTTAGAAATAGTGATCCAGTATCAATTAATGGAAAAAAACTTAAACCTGAAAAACTTTTAAATAAATTAAATTTAATTGCCGGAAAAAATGGTATTGGTAGAGTAGATTTAGTTGAAAACAGATTTATTGGCATTAAATCTAGAGGTGTTTATGAAACTCCTGGGGGCACAATTTTGCATTTTGCCCATAGAGCTATTGAGTCAGTTACTTTAGACAAAGAAACCATGCATCAAAAAGATAGGATAATGCCTATTTATGCTGAACTTGTTTATAACGGTTATTGGTTTTCAAAAAAAAGGATCAGACTGCAAAAAATTGTTGATAAAAAGAAAGCCTTAGTAGTAGGACAGGTAGTGTTAAAAATTTTTAAAGGTAATATAATTCTTATTTCAAGAAGAACTAAAAACAAAGCATATTCAATGAAAAAAGTATCTTTTGAAGAAAATAAGTCTTTTAACAGAAAAAGAGTTGAAAGTTTTATAAAATTCCATTCAAAAAGATTAAAAAAACCTTAAAAGTCTGTTATTAGTTTAATTATGAATAATACAATAAGAAATATTCAGTTGGTTGCAGTTTTATTTGTTCTTTTTGCAACCATATTAGCTTTCTTTTTAGAAGTTAAAGAGATGTATGATAACAGAGACATTAGTTTAGCTGATCTACTATTAATGTTTATTTATATTGAGGTAATCGGCCTTGTAAGATCTTATTGGGAAACAAGATCTGTAAGAATTTCTTATCCTTTAATAATAGCTATAACGGCTCTAGCTAGGTATATAATTCTTCAAGATAAAAATGATGACCCTTCAACTCTAGTTTATATTTCACTAGCTATTTTAATTGTATCATTGGCAACGGTAGTTGTAAGATTTAGAAATAGCAAGTATTTGAAAATAGATACCAAAAGATCTAGAGACGAGCTTTAAAACATTCCAAAGTATTTTTAAGCAAACAAGCGATTGTCATTGGACCAACTCCACCAGGAACAGGAGTAATTGCTTTTGCTTTGTCTTTTGCCTCCTCAAAGTTCACATCCCCGGTAATTTTGTCTCCAACTTTATTTATTCCAACATCAATTACAATCGCATCTTTTTTTATCCAATCACCCCCTACATAATTAGAAACACCTATCGCAACTACTAATATATCTGCTTTTTTACACTCATTTTTTAAATTTTTTGTTTTTGAATGAACAATCGTTACAGTGCAATTTTCTTTAAGCAAAAGTTGTGCCATAGGTTTTCCATTTAAATTTGATCTGCCAACTATCACTGCATGTTTGCCAGTTAGATTTTTTTCAGCCTTTTTGATCAGATATAAACATCCTAGCGGTGTACACGGAGCTATCGCATTATATCCAGAGGCAAGTTTTCCAACATTTATTGGATTGAAGCCATCAACATCTTTGCTTGGGTCTATAGTATTAATAACTTTTTCAGCATTAATGTGCTTAGGTAAAGGAAGCTGAACCAATATACCTGATACTTCGTTCGTTTTATTTAAATCTTTAATCTTATTTAAAAGATCCTCTTCACTAACATCTTTTGGATATTTTATTACTTCAGAATTTATACCTACTTCTTTTGCGTTTTTTTCTTTATTTCTTACATAAATTTGACTTGGGGCAAAATCTCCAATTAAAATTACCGATAAACCAGGGACTTTCTTTTTATTTGATTTAATAGAGAAAATTTCCTTTTTAATTTCTTCCCTTATCTTAATTGACTCTTTTTTTCCGTCTAAAATCATTTTAAAACATCGAAGGTGCTAAAAATTCAAAAACTAAATTTCTTAAAAACATTAAAATTAAAATTAAAACTATTGGTGAAATGTCGATAGAACCAAGGTTTGGAAGATACTTTCTTATATAGTTGAGTGGAGGATTTGTTAATTTTAGTGAAACATCTAAAACAGAATAAACAAAGCGATTACTAGTATTTAAAATGTTAAAGGCAACCAACCAACTTAAAATTACATTAATTATAAGAACCCAAATATAAAGGCTTATAATATTATCAAAAAGTATTAATAAGGACTTCATTATTTTTTTTCCACATAAATTGAAGTGCTTGGAAAAGCAAATGATGCATTATTTTTTTCAACAATTTTTTTAATTTCCATTGCCAAAGTTTCTTTAACTTTAAGCCACTCACCCCAGTCATTTGTTTTTGTAAAACATCTAATGTATAAATCAATAGAACTATCTGAAAACTTATCTACTCTAACGGCATGCTCAGTGCTTTCACTAATTTTATAATCTTTTGAAGTAGTTATATAATTTTCAATCTGATCTCTAATGTTTTTAAGTTGATCAATTGTAGTATTGTACTGCAAAGTTATTATCCAACTAATTCTCCAATTAGTCGTCTCACTAATGTTAATTACTGCGTTCTCTGCAAAGGATGCATTTGGAATAGTTGCAATTGATTTATCAAATTTTCTTACTACAGTTGATCTAAAGCCAATTCTTTCAACTATTCCCTCTATTACATTTTCTACATATATCCAGTCACCTATTTTAAATCTTTTCTCTACTAGAACTAAAATACCAGATATTAAATTTTTAAATAAGTCTTGTGCACCTAAAGCGACTGCAACACCAAATAAACCTAGACCAGCTATAATAGGTGCAATTTTAATTCCCCAAATATCCAAAGTAGCGGCGAAACCAAAAAAAATAATTAATATTTTGTTAGCTTTTATTATCCAATTTAATAAATCTTTTGATAATAATTCTTCAGCTTTTTTAATTAAAAAAGTAACTGGTTCAACAATTTGATGTATTAACCAAAATATTAAGATTGTTATTAATGATCTATTTAAATTATCTACAAATGCCAGGGTTTTACCCTCGAAATCCATATAAGAGGTAGCTACAAAAAAACCTAAAACTATTGGTAGAAATTTTATAGGTCCTTCAGAGGCTCTGACAAGAGCATCATCAAACTGATTAGAAGTTTTTGCAACATAATTTTCTAATCTTTTGAGTATTAGTTTGGATAATAATCCTCTTAATATTAAGAATAAGAAAAAAATAAAAATTGCAATAAATATTTCAGTAAAATTTACGCCTACGATTCCTTCTTTCCAAATATCTAAAAATAAATTTATAAATTGTTCAAAAATGTTCATTTTATTTAATTATTTAACTTTAGTAATTCTTCGCCAGGATTAAATGTTTCAATTTTTTTCCATCCTTCTAGCTCAAAAACTTTAGCTACTTTTTTACTTATACACATAACAGTAGACCCTGTCATTAAGGGATATAAAGAATAATTTTTGATTATTTTAATGAAACTTTCTGCACTTCTGATAGAATAAATAAATACCAAGTCGGGAGGGTATTTTTTGATCATTTCTTTATTTTCATTACTCAAATCTACAATTTTTTCTGAAGTATAGTTAATAATTTTTTTTACTTTAAGTCCCTCTTTTTTAAGATCTTTTTCTAAATCACTTGAAATGTTGTCACCACAAAAATAAGCAATGTTGGATTGTTTGTCAATTTTGTTAGAATTTATGATCAGATTTTTAAGAGCATTAACTGTACCACCTGCTGAAAGAGTTTCGTTAAACCCTGTCTGCCTTGCTATTTTCTCAGTCATAATACCAACACAAAAACAAATAATTTTTTTTTGTTTCGAAATTTTTAAATTTCTTATTGAATTTGCACTTGTAAAAATAAATGCATCAAAATTATTAGGATCAATTGGCTTCATGTTTGTTGAAGATATTTTAAGAGTCGGTAAATGAATAATTTTATGACCCATAGAAAAAAGTTTTCTCATTAAATCTTCAGCATCTATTAGAGGCCTTGTAAATAAAATGTTCATTTTTTAAAATCCGTCTTAGCTAGTTTTAATAAAGCCATACCAACTTCTTTTCCTATTTTCGATGGATTATTTTTTTCTCCATTTAATTCATAATTAAAAACTTTTTTCCCATCATCAGAAAATAGTTGGGCTTTTAGTCTTATTTTATCATCATTAAAGTTGGCTAAACCACCCACTGCCGTATTACAGTCTCCTCCTATAGTTTTCAGCATTGTCCTTTCAGCTATAGCACATTGTCTAGTTTCAAAATTATCAATTTTACTCAAAATATTTTTTGTATCTTCATCATTTTTTCTGCATTGAGCTGCTATAACTCCTTGCCCAACTGAAGGTAAAATATCATTTAATGAAAAAATCTCTTTAACATTTTTTTCAAGTTTTAAACTTTTTACTCCAGCTAATGCAAGAATGATTCCATCATATAAACCGTTATGAAGTTTTTCAATTCTTGTATCTATGTTTCCTCTAATATTTTTAACTTTTATATTTTTATTTATTAATTTTAATTGCAATTCTCTTCGTCTTGAACCTGATCCAATTGTATTAGCATTTAATTCTTGAAATTTATTAAATTTTAAACTTATAAAAACATCTCGGGGATCGTTTCTTTTAATATAAGAACCTATAACTAAATCATTGTGTTCTACCGACTCCATATCCTTTAATGAGTGAACAGCTATATCTATCTTTTGATCTAATAAATTTGTCTCAATCTCTTTACAAAATAAATTTTTACCTCCAATTTCAGATATCTTTTTATCTTTAAAAATGTCACCTTTAGTTTTAATGGTTTGAATAACAATATTATCACTTGATAAATCCTTTCTACTTTCCAAAATTAGATTTTTTACTCTATTGGCATATATTAAAGATAATTTACTTCCTCTAGAACCAATTGTAATTTTTTTCATTATTAGTTTATATATTTAAGAAATATATTTTATACTACTCTAAAATATTAAGATCATAAATATAATGAAAAAAAAACTTACATTTCTTGGAATTGAAACAAGTTGCGACGAAACTGCGGCTGCTGTAATTCAAGAAAATAACAATGGGTCAGCAAAAATACTATCAAATATTGTATCGAGTCAAATTGATAGACATAGAGAGTTCGGTGGAGTAGTGCCTGAATTAGCGGCGAGAGCTCATATTGATAATATAGAATTTATAATTAATGAAGCTTTAAAAGAAAGCAAACTATCTTTAAATGAAATAGATGGAGTGGCAGCAACTGCTGGCCCAGGTTTAATTGTTTGTTTAACTGTAGGTCTTAATATAGGAAAATCAATTGCGGCTTTCTCAAAAAAACCTTTTGTAGCTGTAAATCACCTAGAAGGTCATGCTTTGAGTCCTGGATTGAATAATAAATTAGAATTTCCATATTTATTATTATTAATTTCTGGGGGTCATTCTCAATACTTAGTTGTAAAAGGTGTCAATGAGTATGAACAACTTGGAACAACAATTGATGATGCTTTGGGTGAAGCATTTGACAAGACATCAAAAATTTTAAATCTTGGTTACCCTGGAGGTCCGAACATCGAAAAATATGCTAAACTAGGAGATATTAAAAAATTTAAACTTCCAGAACCAATTATAAATAAAGCGGGATGCAATTTATCATTTGCTGGTCTAAAAACTGCAGTACTAAGAGAGTCAAAAAAGATTTCAAATAATGTTCAGTTAAAATACGATTTAGCAGCATCTTTTCAATATACAATAAATAAAATACTTGAAAAAAAAACATTTGAAGCAATGAAACAATTTAAAAAGAAAAATAATAAAAATAAGAAATTTAATTTTGTTGTGGCTGGGGGTGTAGCTGCAAATAAATCTATTAGAAACAATTTGAAAAATTTAAGTAAAAGAGAAAATTTTGAACCCGTTTTTCCTTCAAATGAATTTTGTGGTGATAACGCTGCAATGATTGCATGGGCAGGAATTAAAAGATATAAAAAAAAACTAACAAACAGTTTAGATTTTATAGCAAAATCAAGATGGCAATTGGACAGCAAAGCTCCGTACTTAAAAGGCCCCGGACTAAAACTATCTAAAATTATATGAGTTTTGAAATTAAAATTTATAATTCATTTGAAGACTCTCTTGAAACTATTTGGAATAATTTTGAAAAAGAAGCAGAAAGTTACTGCTTCCAAAATAGTTACTGGCTTAAAAATTGGTACCAATCTTTAAACAATAAAAATGATATAGATCTTCATATTTTTTTAGTTTATCAAAATCAAAAGTTACTTTTTATATTTCCCTTGTGTATTGAAAAAAAATATGGTCTTAAAATTTTAAAATGGCAGGGCGGAAATCAATCTGATTATATGGGTGGACTAATTAAAGGAGAGAGTTCATTAGAAAAAAAAGAATTTTTACTTTTATGGAAAAAAATTAAAGATAAATTGCCTGATTTTGATATTACATATTTTAAAAATCAGCCAGAAAAAATTGGAAACGCTATAAATCCTTTCGTTAACCACCTAAATTCATTTAAAACCAGTAATTCTAGATCAATTAATTTAAAGGATTCTTTTGAAACTTTTACAAACAATAATTTAAAAAAAAAATTTCTTAGTGATACTAAAAGAAGTTTAAATACCTTAAATAAAAAAGGTAGAATTGATTTTAAAATCTATGAAAATGTAAATAATTCTCAAAGAAAAAAAATCATAGAAGAAATTCTTTATCAAAAAGAATTAAGACTAAAAGAACTAAATCAAAAAAATGAGATAGATAAATTTTCAGAAAATTTTTATATAAATTTTGATGAAAGAGAATTTCTTAATGGCAATCTACATATTTCGTCTTTAAAATTTAACGACACAATAATAGCTATGCACTGGGGAGCCATATATAAAAACACTTATTACTATTTAATGCCTTCAATAGCTAAAACTGAGTATTTGAAATATTCTCCTGGAAGATTATTGCTTTATAAATTAGTTGAGTGGTGTTATCAAAAAAATATTAAAAAATTTGATTTGTCTCTTGGAGAGGAGTCGTACAAAAAAAATTGGTCAAATTTAAAAAACGGTTTGTATGATCTTTATGAAACAAATAGTTTAAAATCTTATCCACTTGTTTATCTTTTAAAAATTAGATCATATTTAAAAAGTTTGTAAATTTTAAAATCTTTATTTTTTTAATTGGTAAGAAAATGTGAAACCAGATTTAGAAATTGCTTTGATGCTTTTTTTGTTATGAGAAGTAGTGTAAATAATCAATTTTTTATTTTGAAATTTATTTTGTATTATTTTTAATAGCGTTTGATAAAAACCTAAATTTCTAAATTTTTTGGAAGTGTAAAAATCATATAAAAGATATTGATTATTTAATTTTATATCTCTATTTATTTCCTCAACGTTCCATCTTGATTGAGTCCCATAATGAATCCATCCCGAGCAAATTATTTCTTGTTTATTTTTTATCCCAATAAATCGAGATTTATTTTTAAACCTTTCTAACTTAAATTTATTATTCTTAAAATAGTCTTCAGTTAAATTTTTTGAATTAGCTTCTTTCTTTGATTTTATAAAAAAAAAGGAAATCCCTTTTTTAGTTTTATATTTTTTTGTTGGGTAAGAATGAAAAAAATAAACAGTAATAAAAAATTGATACAAAGTTTTAAGTAAATTATTTTCAAAAATATTTTTATTTTTTTTGTTAAAAAGTTTTTGTTTTTTTTTCATTAAATTAATTGTAATATAAATCATGGTAAAATCCTATTGGCTAATGAAATCTGAACCTGATGTTTGGTCTTTAGATCAGCAAAAAAAAGCTGGAATCAAAGGTGCTACATGGGATGGGGTAAGAAATTATCAGGCCAGAAATAATCTTAATAAAATGAAAGTGGGAGATCTTTGTTTTTTTTATCATTCAAACATTGGGAAAGAGATAGTAGGTGTTGTTAAAGTAATAAAAAAAGCTTTTGTTGATAAAACTGATAAAGAAAAGAGATTTTTAGCTGTTCAGGTTAGGTTTGTAGAGCAATTTAATCAACCAATTTCATTGGAAAAAATTAAAAAAACCAAGGCAATTTCACACTTACCTCTTATTAAACAAAGCAGATTGTCTGTTATGCCTGTAGACTATAAAAGCTGGAAAACAATTTGTAAGATGGGTAAAATCTAAAAAAGCAAACAAAAAGGATTCGGTGTGGGAAAAAGAAGTAGAAAAAAAAGAAAAGTTCAAAAAGCTAGAAAATTTAAAAAAAAAAGAAAACTAAAAAAAAGAAAGATAGCTAAAAGAACTAAAAAAAAAACTAGAATTAAAAAATTTTCAAAAAAAAATTTAATATCTAAAGATGCTGAAGGAAACGAAGTTATTAAAGTTTCAGAAAAATGGTCAAAACAAGCTTTAGTAAACCGATCTCGCTACCAAAAAAAGTATAATTTATCTATTAAAGATAATGACAAATTTTGGAAAAAAGAAGGAAAAAGAATTTCTTGGATAAAGCCTTATACAAAAATAAAAGATGTTAAATACAGTAAAGATGATGTCAAAATTAGATGGTTTTATGATGGAACTTTAAATGCTTCAGCAAACTGTATAGACAGGCATCTTAAAAAAAATGGAAAGAAAACTGCTATAATTTGGGTAGGAGACGATCCTACAGTTTCTAAAAGAATTTCTTATAAAGAACTTCATAAAAATGTTTGTAAAACCGCTAATGCCTTAAAAAACATTGGAGTTAAAAAAGGTGACAAAGTTACAATATATTTAACTATGATCCCAGAGCTAGCCTACACTATGTTGGCATGTGCAAGAATTGGAGCAGTACATTCGATAATTTTTGGTGGTTTTTCTCCTGACTCTATTGCAACAAGAATAAATGATTGCGAATCTGATTACCTAGTCACTGCTGACGAAGGTGTTCGTGGTGGAAAAATTATTCCACTTAAACAAATAGCTGATGAGGCTTTGGTTCAATGTCCTGATGTTAAAAAATGTATCGTAGTTAAAAGAACAGGTAATCAAGTAAATTGGGACCATGAAAGAGATGTATCTTACGAGGAAATAGTCTCTAGTGCTTCTGCAAAATGTGAACCTGAAGAAATGAATGCTGAAGATCCACTATTTATTCTTTACACCTCTGGCTCAACAGGAAAACCAAAGGGAGTTTTACACACAACTGGTGGCTATATGGTTTATGCTTCAATGACTCACCAATACATTTTTGATTATAAACCAAAAGATATTTATTTTTGTAGTGCAGATATAGGCTGGGTTACAGGACATAGTTATATAATTTATGGTCCTCTATCCAATGCTGCAACTACAGTAATGTTTGAAGGAATTCCAACTTATCCTGATTTCTCAAGATGGTGGCAAATAGTAGATAAATATAAAGTAAATATTTTTTATACAGCTCCAACTGCAATACGAGCGTTAATGAAAGAAGGAGATGGTCCGGTTAAAAAAACTTCAAGAAAATCATTAAAACTATTAGGAACAGTTGGTGAACCAATAAACCCGGAGGCGTGGATGTGGTATTACAATGTTGTTGGTGATTCTAGATGCCCAATCGTAGATACTTGGTGGCAAACTGAGACTGGAGGAATACTAATCGCACCTCAACCAGGCGCTATAGACTTAAAGCCTGGATCGGCAACAAAACCATTTTACGGAATAAAACCAGTTATTGTAGATGAATCTGGAAAAGTTTTAAAAGGAGCGTGCAAAGGAAGGCTTTGTATGGCTCAGTCATGGCCTGGACAAATGAGAACAGTTTATGGAAATCATAAAAGATTTGTAGAAACTTATTTTTCTCAATTTGATGGAAAATATTTTACCGGTGATGGTTGTAAAAGAGATAAAGATGGATATTATTGGATTACAGGCAGAGTTGATGATGTAATTATTGTATCAGGACATAACTTAGGAACAGCTGAAATAGAAAGTGCATTTGTGGCACATAATAGAGTTGCTGAAGCTGCTGTTGTTGGTTTCCCTCATGACATAAAAGGCAACGGTTTATACTGTTATGTTACTTTAAACGCAGGAGAACAACCAAGTGGAGATTTAGAAAGAGAATTAAAACTTTGGGTAAGAAAACAAATCGGCCCTATAGCAACACCAGATATAATTCAATTTGCCCCAGGTTTACCTAAAACAAGATCTGGAAAAATTATGAGAAGAATTTTAAGAAAGATAGCTGCAAATGATCATAACAATTTAGGTGATACTACGACTCTAGCTGATCCTAGTGTTGTTGAATCTTTAATAGAAAACAGACAAAATAAAATTTAATTAGGTAGGAAGTTTACTGTTAATTTTTTAAATTCATTCTGAACAAGATTCCACTTCAATTTTATTGAGTTAAGAACAATTTCTTTATCTAAGACTTTTAGTTCCTCTGCGATAGGTGACCAAGAATATAAAGCTAGACCACTCATTTTAAAAGGGGTTTCCTGATGATAATTATTCCAGTTAATTTCTCTCAGCCTTTGCTCAAAATCTATTTTAGCATTAGAAAATATTTTTTCAGATAATCCGTTTGACTTCTCTTGCTCCATCATTCTAGAAAACATTTTTTTGGCATCATAGTTTTTTAGATTTTTTTTATCTACTAAATATGACAATGAGTATAAAGTGCAATCAGCTAGTGCTACGACATAAATATTCCACTTTGCTATTTCTATTGACTCAAGAAAAGATTTGTTCTCAAACATAAGATAATGTTTAAATCCCATTCTGGTTTTTATGTACCCATATAGAGTAGTCTGAGTTACATGAGCTGATTGTTCTTTTACAAACATTTCTAGTTGATCAATGTTGTCTATCGATTTAAATTTGTTAGTAAATTTTTTAATTGGAATGAAGTACTCTTTTAAATTATTAAAGAAATTAAGTATGTTATTAAAATTCAACCTCATGTTGTATTTAGTTTAAACTCCTTTTTTTGTTTAAAATTTCCCTTATTTTCCAACATTTATAACACTCCATAATGAGTTTTTTAACTTTTAATTACTACCTAGATGGGTATGATCTTACCATAAATTACGAATAAAATGTAAAAGGGGGAAAAATGTCAAACAAAGAAAAACATTGGGAGAAGTCAAAAAACCATATGTTAGTAACATTGGTAATTTGGTTCTTCTTTTCAACGGTTATCTTCATGTTCGGAGCTGAAATAAACTCTGCATCATTTCTTGGATACCCACTAGCATATTATATGACTGCTCAAGGATCACTTCTTGCGTTTGTTTTATTAATATTCTGGTTTGCAAATAAACAGGAATCCATAGATGAAGAGTGCGGCTTTAACGAAAGGGAGGATAGCTAATGTTTAAAGGTGGATTTATACAAAACCTTCCTAAAATATACGGTATGTATACCGGAGGCTTTATAGTCTTCATCTTATTGATGGCTATTTTGGAGCAAGGTGGAGTCTCAAAAGAAGCAATTGGAATTATGTTCGTTGCTTTTACAGTTTGCATTTATGCTTTAATTGGATGGTTATCAAGAACTGTTCAAGTTGACGCTTATTATGTAGCTGGAAGACAAGTACCAACAGTATTTAATGGAATGGCAACAGCAGCGGATTGGATGTCTGGTGCATCATTCGTAGCATTAGCAGGTGGTGTTTATTTTGGTGGCTATGGTTACATGGCTTTCTTAGTAGGTTGGACAGGTGGTTATGTGCTTGTATCAACTTTATTAGCACCTTACCTAAGAAAATTTGGATGTTACACAGTGCCTGACTTCATTGGAACAAGATATGGTGGAAACGGAGTAAGATTCTGTGCCGTATTAGTTCTAGTGTTAGCTTCATTCACTTATGTGACTGCACAAATTAACGCTACGGGAACTATTGCTGCAAGAGCTTTACAAATTCCATTTGAACTGGGTGTTTGGGTAGGATTGATAAGTATCTTACTCTGCTCAATGTTAGGCGGAATGAGAGCCGTAACATGGACACAGGTTGCACAGTATATCGTGTTAATCATCGCATATTTAATTCCAGTTTTCTGGATTAGTAGCAGAATAGGTGGAGGAGTTTTCCCTCACTTAATGTTAGGCGATGAAGTAGCAAGAATTGGTGAACTTGAACAATCCTTTGGACTAGTTAAAAACAGTGCGGCAGATATAAAAGCAGCTGGAGTACCAGGTGGCTTAAAATCTATCGCTGTATCTCACTCAGGTGTACCTGAAGGAGGAATGGCAGTATGGAAATATATCTCGTTAGCAATGTGTATGATGATAGGAACTGCATCGTTACCTCATATTCTTATGAGATACTTTACAA
>MDTB01091650.1_pt1 | contig 23097 bp, 24 predicted proteins | sample 811161 | NCBI WGS metagenome assembly MDTB01 (sample SAMN05326650, study PRJNA326480) | marine metagenome | isolation source: seawater | place: Mediterranean Sea | collected 2009
CACTATATTTTTTTTTTTTTAAAAAAATTTAATATTTTGTAAAAATTAGTATCACCTTTACCAAATCTCTTAGATTGTCCATTAACTTTTCTGTCTTTAAGATGGACATTTTTTATATAATTAAAATAAATCATTTCATTCTCAAAAATATAATTTAAATTAGTACTATTTCCAGTATCGTAATTTATTCCAAAATTAGACTTATTAAAAAATTTTATAAATTCTAAAAGCTTCTTTGGTTTAAAATCACTCTCAAATAAAATATTCATATTTTTTTGTTTTAACAATGGGACAAATCTATTTAGAGAATTTATAAGTTTCACCTCTTCACTTCTATTCTTTATTGAAGATCTATCTACTAATGGTAAAATTATATATTTTATTTTTAAATAAGAGGCATTTAAAATTAGTACTGAAATTAATTTAATTATTTTACTTTCAAATTTTTTATATTTTTTTTTAAAAAAAGGTTTTTGCATAAAAAAATCAGCTGTGACACTAGGAATTTTAATTTGATATTTTTCTTTTAGTCTTAAAATTTCTCTCTGGCCATTTTTTGTATTAATTGGATTTTTATCAAATTTATTATAATCAATAGTCCATTCCATAATATTTAATTTTAGTTTATTTAAGTATTTAAACTCTTTTTTCCATTGCTTAATTGGAAATGATTGCATCCGGCTTTTAATCTCCCGCCTTAATAATCTGCCCTGCATAATACCTATTTTTTTTTTCATTTTCTAACTTTAAATTAAGATTTTAATTTATTTTTAAATCTTTAAAATATTTTTGAATATTAGTTTCCCAAATTTTTTTTTTAGATAATATATTAATAAAATTTTTGAAACTATTACCTTTTCCAAAATGTTTACTTTTTTTAAATCTAATTTTTCTTTTTGAAAATTTAAAAATTTTTTTTGCAATAGTTTTTTTAGAAAAATTACAATTAATAATGGACTCTAGATAAGCCCTTTTGTTTTGTCTCATCCCTAAATTGATAGTAGGAACACCATAATATGGGGCCTCAATTATTCCTGAGCTAGTATTTCCAATTATAAAATAACAATTTTTTAATAAGGTAAGATAATATTCAAATCTCATTGATGGCAAAATCTTAATATTTTTATTTTTTAATTTTTTGTATTCTTTAAAAATTATATCACTACCTGCATCATTATTTGGATATATTAAAATATAATTCATTTCACTTTCCTTAATTGAATTTAGGAAAACTTTACAATTTTCTCTAATTTTATTTAATTCGGTTGTGACAGGGTGAAAAATAGATATTGCATATTTATCGTAACGAATTTGATATTTTTTTTTTACACTTTGTAAACTTGGTAATGTTTTTGATAAAAGTATATCTACATCAGGGGAGCCAATAATATAGATATTTTCTTTAAGCTCACCCATTTGTATCAATCTAGTTTTCGCTTTAGAGTTTGAGACAAAATGTATATGGCACAATTTTGAAATTGAGTGTCTTAAAATTTCGTCTACAGTTCCTGAAACTTCCCCACCCTCAATGTGTGCTGTTCGAAAATTATTCAAAGATCCAACTGTAGCACATGCAAGGGTTTCAACTCTATCTCCATGGATTATTATTAGATCTGGATTGATTTTATTTGCATAATTACTAAATCCTACGATTGTTTTAGATAATATTATATCCATTCTATCAGCAATTTTTTGGTTTTTAAATTTATACATATTTTTTATTTTATCTTTTTTTAAGGCATCCCATGTTGACCCAAACTTTTTTAAGTTATGCATACCTGTTACAAAGACAAAAATTTTAAATTTCTTATTTTTTTGAAGTGATTTAACAAGTGATTTAGTTTTTCCATAATCTGCCCTTGTACCTGTAACGAAAATAATTTTTTTCATTTCAAACTTCGTTTTTTAATTTGGGTATTTGCTTTAATTGTTTTTTTTACAGTCTTTCCAAATAATTTTGTTAAATCATTAATTCCATAATCACCACCTCCAGGTCTCTTAAGAAAAATATTATTTTTATTTAATTTTTGACCTTTTAGAATATTTTTTAAAGCTACAACTGATGGTAAAGCAAAAGCTATTGTTTTTTTTTCTTCTTTGATTGGAAATTTATTTCCTCCTCTTGCTTCAAATATTTCTTTTGAACCTTGAATTAATTTTTTTAAATCTTCACTATCCATCGATGAAGATACGTCTGGTCCAAATCTTTTTTTTTTCGAATCTACGTAATGTTTTTCTATAATTCTTGCTCCTCTGGCTACTGCACCAAGGCTTGTATAAATATTTTCAGTGTGATCTGAAATTCCAATAATACATTTTGGAAAAGCCTTTTGCAGTTCGTCTATACAATTGAGTCTAACTAATCGAGGTGGGGTAGGATATATATTAGTACAGTGAAGAAGTGCCAATGGTATCTTATTTTTTAAAATTATTTGAACAGATTTTTTAATACTTTTTATACTATTCATGCCGGTACTCATTATTATTGGTTTTTTAAATTTACATAAATATTTGATGAAATGGTGATTACTACATTCTCCAGAACCTATTTTAAAAGCAGGTACTCCTATTTTGACTAATCTATCTGCAGCTGCTCTAGAGAAGGGTGTACTGATAAATATTTTTTTTTTATTTTTTATATATTTTGCAAATTTTATTTCTTGTTTTTCAGTTAAAGAATTTTTTTTTATAATATCAAAAATTGATTGTTTTGAATTACCAGGGATTACTTTTTTTGCCTCCAAAGACATTTCATCTTCAATTATATGAGTTTGATGTTTAATAATTTCTATACCCGATTTAATTGCAGAGTCAGCTAATTCTATAGCAAGATCTAAGTTACCATTATGATTTATACCTATTTCTGCTATTACAACTGGAGGATAGTTTTCTCCTACTTTAATTTTATCTATAGAAAACATATCAACTAATTTTTTTTAAAAATGTATAATCCTCTAAAGTATCAATCTCAAAAACTTTTTTTGTTACAAAAACATACATTTTATTACCATAAATATTTTTTTTGTTAATAAACTTTGTGGAAAGTATGTCTACATATCCATTGGGTATATAAATTGGCTCAAAGTCTTGTCTCTTAAAATTTGTCATATTTAGATTTGAATCTAAGGTTATTGGTTTAAAAAAACCATTTGTTTTCCTTTTAAACCATTTTAGTGGAGACTCTGAAGCAATGTGGGCTGATCGTAAGAAATTAAGTTTTTTTCTTTTGAATTTTTGTAATGCATACCAAATTACCTTATAATCTCTCAATGGTGTAGTTGGTCTTAAATTAACAAATATGTCTATTTGAAATTTTTTTTTCTTTAAATACCAATTGTAACAATGTTTGAAATAATCATTATCTAATGAGCTGTCACCTGAATATTTTTTTGGCCTCAAAAATGGAGCCTCCGCACCATTTTTAATTGCAATTTTTTGAATTTTTTTTGAGTCTGTTGAAACTATAATTTTATCAAATCCACATTTTTTTGCTGCAATTATAGAATGTGCTATTAATGGTTTCCCTTTTAAAGGAAGGATATTTTTATTTTTCAAACCCTTGGAACCTCCTCTAGCAGGAACTATTGCAACTATTTTAATTTTTTTCATTATTTTTAATCGAATCTTTTATTTTTTTTATATTCAATTTTTGATAATGTAAAACTGAAGCAAGTGCTACTGATGTATATTTGAAATTTTCAAATATATAACTAATATCCTCTAGTTTTCCGCATCCTCCTGACATTATGAGTGGTTTAGAAATTATATTATATATCGAATCTAATAATCTTAAATCAAAACCACTTTCTGTACCTTCTTTATCAATCGAGGTAAGCAATATTTCACCACAACCAAAATCGTGAATCTTTTTTAACCAATCATTTAGGTTAATATTTGTTCTTTCTCTTCCACAAAATTTATATGGTTCCCAGTTATTAGGAGAAATTTCTTTTGCTTCAATATTAACAACTATTGTTGACTCCCCAAAATTCTTTGTTGCTTCCTGTAAAAATTTTGGTTCTGATAAAGCTTGTGAATTTATAGAAACTTTATCTGCACCTGAATTTAAAGCTTTCTCAATGTCTGAAAGTGATCTTATTCCTCCTCCTAGAGTGATGGGCACAAATATTTCTTTAGTAATTTTTTTAATAAAATCAAATAAATTGTTACGTCCATATAAACTTGCAACAGAGTCAATTATTAATAACTCATCAATTTTTTCTTTATAATATTTTTCAATAATAGTTTTCGGTTCTCCTATTTTTCTTAAACCTTCTAGGTTTATACCCTTTATAACAAAATTATTTTTTATATCTAATCTGGAAATTATTCTCATTTTTTTATACTAAATTCTAATTGTTAAAAATTTGTCTATTTATAATCCATTCACCTTTCTCTTTTGTCCATAAATGTGGTGATCTAAATTTATCTATTGTTTCAAAAAATTTTTCTTCTGAAATATCTATATATTCTAAAAATTCTTTAAAATATTTTTTTGGAAATTCTGCATCATATTTCTTAACTAGATTAACACCCTCTTCTCGAGTAATTTTATCATTTCTAATTTCTTGACAAGCATCATAAGTTGCTCTCCCTATTCCAAATTTAATAAAAGTTAAATAATAATGAAAAGTATCAATTTTATCATCAATACTCGAATATTTTGAATATGACCCCTCAGTTCTTTCTGTATTTGGTCTAAAGCCAGTATGTTTAGCGGCATAATAAAAGCATTCTTGAGGATCCCATTTTAAATAATATCCTAGATATCTTTGTTCAATATTTTTTTTTTTAAGATCATTAATATCTGGCGGCATATACGGCTCAAAATCATTAATTTTAAAATCATATTTTTTTATAATTTGTGATATTGGAACACCTCCCAAAACTATTTCTTCATTATTTTTTTTTGAAAAAAATTTTTCATTCATTTTTGGACTCAAATTCTCTTTTGTTTTATTTCCGTATTCAGCTTGATTTTCACCATAAAATATTAGGGGGATATTAAACTTTGATGCAAACAAAGGTCCTATTATTTTTTGGCCAATTATAAAAGGCTGAAATGGATGTAAAAGATTTTTAAAAGCTAATGAAGTAAGAACTCTATGTAATTTTCCATTTGGAGTAAATAAAATATTATCTAAGCCGCCAACGTGCATCCAATTTGTAAAATTGTGCCACCCAATATCAGTATATAAATGAGGGGCCCATGTGACTGTCAGTGGGTTCATCCCATATTTATATTTTAATATATGAGCTGTAAATGCGCTATCCTTACCTCCACTTCCAGGCACGATACAGTCATAACCTGATTTTTTTTTATGTTTTTTAAGTAAATCAATTAATTGTTTTTCTCTTTCTTTCCAATCAATTTCATTTTTTTTTTCATTATATTTACATGGTTCACAAACTAAATCATTTGGGTCAAATTCTATTCCTTCCTTTTGATCATCTTGATTTTTGAATTCAACAACACTACTAGGTCTTTGGTTGCTAATGACACATTTTTCACAAAATTCAATTTTTTCAGGTAGACCATAAAGTGAAAAGTTTTTTTTATTCATTAATTAATTCTCAAAATTTTTAATTAATATTTCTAAAAATTCAAGTCCGATTTGACTACTTTTTTCAGGATGAAATTGCGTACCAATAACATTTAAATTATTTGAAGTAATCGAGCAGAATTTTTTGTTATTGAAAAATGAACTTCCAATTATATTTTCATTATTCTGTGGATTTGCCTTGTAAGCATGAATGTAATAAAATTTATTCTTATTAAATTTCGATAAAAATTCAAATTTTCCTTTTTTGTAAATTTCAGTATCATACCATCCTACATTAGGTAATCTGGTCTCAGAAGTTTCTGACAAAATATCAACATTTCCTTTAATTAAACCTAATCCTTGATTTTTTCCATTTTCAGTGCCTGTTTCTAATAACAACTGCATACCCAAACATATTCCTATAGTTAGATTTTTTCTGTTTTTTGAAAATTCAATTATTTTTTCATCTATTTTTTTTTTAGATAAAAGATAGGAGGCGTGATTGAATGCTCCAACTCCAGGTAAAATAATTATATTAGATTTAATTGAATCATCTTCAGAATAAAACTTTGGCTCAAAGCCAATTTTTAAAATTGCATTTTTAAGGCTTTCAATATTGCCCATTCCATAATCAATAATAGTTATTATTTTTTTCAAATTATTTTTGATAAATCTTATAATTTTTTAAAAGTTTAACGAAACTTTTATTACTTTTGTCAAGTTTAAGAAAGTAGTTACTCAAATTATGTGATTCAATAGTTAACTTTTTATTATTATTGCTAAACAAATTTTTAATTAATCTATTGAACTCATTGTTATTTATTCTGTTAGTCCAAAGATATCATTATTTTTTTTATGATATAATGATACATAACAATTTTTGGCATTATTTATAAAATAACTTTAAAGCTTTTTTAACAATATTGGGATAGAAAATACATAAATCTTTTATATACCCATTTATATTTACATGTTTAAGTTCTAAAAGTCTATTAACAATCGCTAAATGACAAACAGTATACTCAAAATGATTTTTTCTGCTTTGAACAAAACTTTTATTGGATAATAAATTAAACAATTTAAATATTGAGAGATTTTTTGAAATTTCATTCAAATAGAAATTCCAACCATAAATGTTTACCTTTTTAGAAATTTTTGAAAATACCATAGCAGCATGAATTCCTGAACCTGATCTAATTGTTTTACAAGGTGTATTAAAATAAAACTTTATTATCTTACAATTTTTGTTTTTTTTTACGTAATTTTCATAAATATTATTTTCTTTTACTTCCTTGGGATTAATTAAATGAGGCTTATTGTCAAAAAGTTGATACCTTTGAAGAAGAATAAATGAAATATTTTTTTTCATACATTCTTCAATCTCAGATCCGCTCCCAACATTTAAAAAACCCTTGGGTGTTTGATATAAAGTTCTTTTTGAAAAATAATTTTCACTTTCTGATAATTTATCATCATCTAGAAATGAGTAATTAACTAACATACAGTTTTTTTTGTTATTAAACTTTGAAAAATTTTTACCGTGCCCTCTTAAAAAAATATTTACCTCATCAAACTTTAAATCATTATCAAATATTACTATGTTATCCAAAACATTATCTGTTTTATTAAATTTTTCTTTATGAGAGGGTAATTTATTTTGTTTTAAACTTAATATATTTGATAAAGTAGGATATATAAAAAATAATAAAACTTGAATTTTTATGCGTATTAAATCTGGATAAGTAAAAACTTTTAATTTAAGCGTTCTAGAATTTATGAATCGTAAGACTTTTGAAATTCTACCAAACAGATCTACCACCATCTAAAACAATATTTTGTCCTGTCATATAGCTACTTGCATCAGAACATAAAAATTGGACAATTTCTAAAATTTCATAAGCTTTGCACATTCTTCCCATTGGTATTAATTCATTAATTTTTTCCTTAAATTTTTTATCTTGATTTAATTCAATAGCTCCTGGTGATAAGGTGTTAATCCTTATTCCCTTTTTTGCCCACAATGTTGCAAAATATTTAGTTATACCTAACAAACCATGTTTAGTTACTGAGTAACTTATTGGTTTTTTTATTTTCAAATGATTATAAAGATTTTGGTTGGGAGAAAGAATTGATAAATCTGAACCTATATTCAATATCACACCTTTTTTATATTTTAGCATAGATTTTGAGAAAATTTCTATACAATTTAATGCACCTGTAAGTCCAACTTCTAAATCATTATGCCAACTATTAATTCCAATATCTATTTTATTAGATTTTACATAATTTATTTTTTTATCAATTTTATAATCATTAAATGCGTTATTTATTAAAACGTCTATTTTTTTAAATCTATTTAAAATATTTTTATTGATTTTAAAAAGTTCTTTTTTATTTGTTATGTCGCAGTTAAAAATATAAATATTTTTATATTTAGAAAACTTTTGTTTTTGTTTAATAAGACCTTCATAATTTTTATCAATAATGAAAATATTAGCTTTTTTTTCAATTAATGCTTGGATATGAAACTTTGCTAGAAAACCCGCTCCTCCAGTAATTAAAACATTTTGTTTTAAAAGTGAAAATCTATCTTTCAAATTATTATTCCCAATATCTTAACTTTTTTGCAACTTTTTTTTCTTCATCTATAAAAGTCTTAATACCATCGCCCATAACTAAGGTTAATTTGCGTATTGTTCTGACCAGTTGCAATAATCCACTTTCCTCCAAAGAAGCTGATTGATCACTACCATAACTTGCTCTGTCTAAAGTTATATGCCTTTCTAAAGAAGTTGCTCCTATAACACACGCAATTAAAGATGGAGATACGCTTGGTTCGTGACCACTATACCCCACCTTACATTTATATTTTTTTTTTAAAGTGTTAATAACATTTAGATTCAAATCACTTTCATTAGCTGGATATGTTGACACTGAATGCATTAACTCGAAGTCACAATCATGATCTATAAATATTTTAATTGCTTTATCAATATCATCTAAAGTACACATTCCAGTTGAAATAAAAGTATATTTTTTTCTTTTTGCAACTTCTTGTAGAAACTCTAAATTTGTAATCATGGCTGATGCGATTTTCTGATATTTTAAATTAAATCTATCTAAAAAGTTTAAACTTTTTATATCCCATGCGGATGCAAACCATATAATTTCTTTTTTTTTACAATAACTATCTATTTCTCTATAATTTTCGAAACTAAATTCTAAACCTTTTTTCTGATCTAATTGAGTTTTGCCCCAAGGACTTTCTCTTAATCCTGATAAAAATTCTTTGGTATAAACCTCATTAATATCTCTTTTTTGAAACTTTACCGCATCACATCCTGCTCTTTTGGCCATATCAATTAGTTTTTTAGCTAATTCAATATCACCATTATGATTAATTCCAATTTCCGCAATAATAAATATTTTACTCATTTAATAATAAATTATATCCAAGTTGTTCGTACTTAGACTCAAGTTTTAGATCATATATATATTTTTTATACACTTTTTTAAAACTTTTTGGCCATGATTTATAGATTTCGTTGATATTTTTAACCTTTGAATGTGTATTTATATGGTTTTGATCCTCAAAAATTACATCTAAAATTTCATTACTTAAATTTTTACCAGTAATTTTAATAAAACATTCTTTAAAATATTCTTTTGAGCTAACAAATTCTTCCATTTTTAAAAACTGGTCGTATTTACAATTTTGAATTATTTCATGGTCGGTTTCAAAGGTTCTAATGCATGAATGTTCAAAAGTTTCTATAGCTTTTTGAGATAAAAATTCGTCAGAAAAATTATTTATATCAAAAAGATAATTTTCATCATTTGTTGTTTTAACTCTAAATCTAAATAAAGTTTTTATTTTTTTAACCAAAAATTTTGTAATACTTAATAGGTGAAAATATTTTAATATTTTTTTTAACAAAATTTTATTTTCTTTAATATTATTTTTTTTTTTCGTAGATATAGTCAATATTTTTTGAGAGTTTCGAAAATAAACTAATATAATCTAGCTTTATTTCATCAGAATTTATTTTATTTCCAGAAGCTAACGAAACATAATAGGCCGAAAAAATTGAGTTTATTTTTAAAATTGGATGTCTAAACACTGCAAAAAATTTTCCTCCTCTTCTTTCAATGATATCTTTACATTCAACACCATAATATCCATGAATTGATCCAAATATTTTATTTCCAAAAGTTTTATTTTCACATTCACGTAATCCATGTATAAATTCATTTGGTGACAAAATTTTTACAGGCATACCGTCTGGACCTATGTCACCTGCATCATATGGGGGTATTGATCTCGTTCCGTGCCAACAAACGATTTCTGGATGTTTATTTAACGACTTTGCTAACCAGCCAGTACCTGAGTGACCCTGAGAAGATATATAGAACATAATTTTTATTGTTTGTATTTATCTTTTGTGAAAATAATTTTCATCTTTTTTTTTAAAGAAATTGATATTATCTTTCATCCACAAAATTGTTTTTTTTAAACCATCTTCTAATGAAATTTCTTCTTTCCAGCTTAACTCTTTTTTTAATTTACTATTGGAAATTTTATAATATTTATCTTTACCAAGTCTGTCTGAGGTATTTAAAACTAATTTCTTATAATCATAATTCATCATAATACAAATTTTTTTTACTAAATCTCTAATTGAGATTATTTTATTTCCAGATATGTGATAAGTCTCCTGGCTCTTACCTCTTTCAAGTACTTTAAGTGTTGCTATCGATACATCATCAATATGAATAAAATTTCTCATCGATAATCCACCTCCATGTAATTCAATATTTTTATTTTTTAAAATACAATAAATGACTCTAGGAATTATTTTGTATATTCTTTGGAACTCTCCATAAACATTGCTAGCTCTTACTATATTAAAATTCAAATTTGATTTTTGGTTGATTATGTTGAGATATTGATCAGCTGTGACTCTAGAGACCGCATAAGGAGTAGTTGGATTATAATTATTTGTTTCTTTAACAAAAGAAGTTAAACTGCCATAAACTTCTGGGGTTGAAATATGCACTAATTTAAATTTAAATTTAAATTTACTGAGTTGATCATAAAAATTCACTAAACTATAAGAATTAGTATAAAACCAATCTGCAGGTTTTTCCCAGCTTTGATCAACCATACTCTGAGATGCATAGTTAATAATATAATTTGGTTTTTCCTTTTTTATTAATTTAATTAATTTTTTTAAGTTTTTATTCAAATCTATTACTTTAAAATTGAAATTACTATTTGCAGGGTTAAATCTTAAAAACTCTCTATTATTAATTTTTGATCTGCTAAACGCATAAACTTTATACTTTTTCTTTAATAAAAAATAAATTAAGGAGCCAGCAGAGAAACTATTAGACCCTATCACAAAAATTTTTTTATATTTTGTTTTAGCCATTTAATTGAATGATAGTTTTTTTTATCTTGAAGAATTTTATTATCATAGAAATGTTTAAGCTCCTTGATTGCATCCTTTATGCCTTTTTTTGGTTTAAATCCAGTTTTTAATAATTTGCTTGAGTCTAAAAAATAACTTCTTGGGTCATGCATGTCTTTTTTAACAAAAATTTCTGCATCAACATAATTTGTAATAATTTTAGCAATTTGGATAATTGTATAGTTTTCAAAACCAACATTAAAAATCCCAGTAATATTTCTTTTAAGAAAAAAAATATAAGTATTAACAATATCTTCTATATGGACATTTGGTCTTGTTTGGTTTCCACCAAAAACAATTATTTTTTTATTTTTTAGTGCCTGAAATGTAAGTAAGTTCACAGTCAAATCTAGTCTCATTCTTGGTGAAAAACCACAAACAGTCGCTGGCCTAATTATTACTACTTTAATATCTTTAGCGTAAGATAAGATAATATTCTCTGTTACCATTTTTACTTTATTGTAGGTCGACATTGGATTTAACTCTATTTTCTCTGAAACTATCTCATTTTTCTTTTTTGTTCCATAAACTGAGCCAGAAGATGCAAAAATAATTTTTTTCACGTTATTTTCTACAAGTTTATCCATTAATAATTTTGTTCCTAATGCTGTAATTTCCCAGCTAAGTGATTGATTTAGATCGGTCATTGGGTCATTTGCTATTCCAGCAAGATGAATGCAAGCATAAATATCTTTAAAATTTATTTTCTTTATATCTCTAATGTCACATTTTATGTTATTAACATTCTTGTGTCTTATAAAATAGTTTCCAAAGTAATTAGTATCTATATTTATAATTTTGTAGTTTAACATTATAAGTTTTTTTATTAATACAACTCCTTTATACCCAGATCCGCCCGTAATTAAGATTTTTTTCATATCTAATTAACTAAAATTTTTGAATTTTTTTTAAAAAATGATTGGGAAATTTGCGTTTTGACTATTGATAATTTTAAATTGGTTTTCTCTCTATCATTAATATAATATAAAATTTGAGACCAAAACTTTTTTTGACTTTTTTTGTAAATCATTTTCTTCTCGATGTAATTTAACATGTCTTTACCTGCATCTAATATTTCTTTATCGGTATTTTTAATTAAAGTAAATTTTTTTTTGTTTAAAATTTTAGAGTACTCATTATTATTATTTTTTAAAAGATTAATTGTTTGAGAAATGCTTAATATTTTTCTAGTTTTTTTACTATACAATTTTGAGAGTATAATTAATTTACATCTATTAATTATCTCTAGATCACATAACGGATGCTGTATGCCTAATATTGGTACTTTATTTACATATGATACAGAATCTAGACCTGTTAAGGTTGTAACTGCAAAATATGCATTTGAAGTTAAATAATAATCCATGAAATCAGATCTATATTTTGAAAAAGGATAGTCTATGAACATTTTATTTTTAATCGGGAATTTATTTTTTACTATTTTTCCAACTCTAATTACAAAGTAATTTTTTGAAATTAGATAATTTGCCAGTTTTGAAAATTTATTTAAATCTAAATTTCTGTAATTATGGTAACTCCAATCATTTAATGGTTTAGTTTTTTTTAAATATTTCTCATCTCTAATTATTAATACTACAAATTTTCTACCTGATGGAACTCCCATTTTTAATAAAGTTCTCTTACCTTTTGAAATTTCTTTTTTTGACAATTTAATTAACTTTTCATTTTTTAAAACGCTATTTGTATTATCAAATGATGTTAGAGGGATCTTATGCTTATTTTCCAATGGTATGAAATAATATAAGAAATTTAAAATTTTTAAGAGAGGTATTAAGATATAAGCAGGCATTATATTCAGTTTTTTTTTCCACTTTTTCAAAATAAATTGATTTGCTAAATTGGATTTATGTGAAAAACAAAAAAAATCAATTTCAGAATTTTTCAAATTTTTTTTTTGTGATAGATAAATAGTTACATCCTGAATAAAATGACCAATTCTGGTGTCTGGTAGCAAGCAAAATCTAAAAATTACCAAAGGTCTCAGCATAACTACAATTATAGCCAAGATTGCTGATAAGGGTAAAAAAGAAAATTTAATTAATTTTCTCATTAAGTTCTATCTTATTTTTTTGAAAATCCAATTGCCCATAAATAGTGAGCCATTGGAAAAAACCTGTGTGAACAACCTCATCATTCATGATTTATTTAAGAATATATTCTAATGATCTTAATAAATTAATTTTTGAAATATTTTTTTTATTTGCTAGTGTTTCTACGGATTGTGCTGCAGCTAGAGACCCACTTAAAATACTCAATGGTTCACTAAAACCACATTTTAGAAATACAGACGTTAATGCAAGCATTGCATCACCTGAACCAATTTTGTCAACAATTTTGTCGGCATAAGCATCACAATATATAAATTTATTCTTTTTTTGATTATATAAAACACTACCAGATTTACCTCTTGTAACTAAAAGAACTTTAATTTTTTTTTTTAAAACTAACTTTTTCATTAAAATTTCAAGAGAGCATGTTCTGTCCCTAAATTCGTGTCTTATTTCTCTCTCATTCAAGATCAAAAAATCTATATTGTTGTAATTTTCAATATTATGATACCCAAAATTAGATGCGTTTATTTGCAAATTTAAAGCAAGTGATTTAGATTTTTTACAAATTAACTTTGCACTTTGTTTTGAAATAAGACCATGGCCGTAGTCAGAAACTATAACTAAGTCAAACTTTGGGAGCATTTTACTTAAAATATTATTAAATTTATTTTCATCTTGTTTTATTAAACTCTCATCGTTAAGTGTATATACTCCTAGTACTTTATTTAGATTTATTTTATCTATAAACCTTTTCTTTATAATTGTTGGTGAATTTTTTTTTTTAATAAATTTTATATCTTTGCAGAACTTTAAGTTTTTTTTTATAAAACTTAATTTATCAGATTTTTCACCAATATTGGTAATTAATGATATTTGTTTGCAAAAATCACTTAAATTTCTACAAATTGCTCCCGTTCCTCCTATATATTGCTCATTATATAAATCTTTTAATACTAAAATTGGTTCTTTTCCAGATTTTCCTAAGGCTTCACAAAAATTGTAATCATCAATAATTAATTCTCCAATCACTAGTACTTTCAAACTTTGTAATTTTTCAAAATTTTTTTTTATTAAAGGAAATGAATACGTTTTTTTAATTTTATTTACTATTTTTATCTCATTATTTGATTTTTTTTTAAGAAATTGATTTATTAGTCCTGATGATGTGTTAGTTTCACTTTTCGTAAAAATGACTTTACCTCTATATTTTTCTACAATTGAAACTTCTTTTTTAATTTGACCAGTAAAATCTTTATTCTGGTTTTTATAATCAGGTCCTTTTGAATAAATTGTTGGTTTAATTTTCTGAATTACTTTTTCTGATGTCAGGTAATCATTTAGGACTACATAATCGACTACTTTTAATGATGTTAGTGCATATAATCTTTGTTTTTCAGAAAAAAAAGGCTTTCCAGGACCTTTATTTACGAACCGATCTGACGTTAAAGAAACAATTAAGATATTTCCAAGCTTTTTGGACTCTTCTAAATGCTTAATATGTCCAATATGTAACAAATCAAATACACCATGACATAAAACAATATTTTTTTTTATAGATTTAAGTTTTTTTATTTTTTTTTCTAAATCTTCAAATTTTAAAATTTTATTTTCCATCAGATTAATTTGGCGAATAAACTGATTTTCCAATTATTAAATCTACCAAAGATAAAAGCCACATTTGATGAATCGTTTCAACCTGGTTATATGCACTAGAATTTATCCACATATTAATATCACCTAGTTTTTTGACTGGATTATTTTTTTTTTTTCCTGTGAAAGTAATAATTTTTGAAAATTTTTTTCTTTTTGCCTCTTTGCAGCCATTTATTATATTTTTTGATGACCCACTAGTTGATATTGCAATTAAAACATCTCCTTCATCTCCATAAAAATTTATTGATTTTTCAAGCCAGTATTCATAGCCATAGTCATTAGAAAAACAGGTGATTAAATCTGGTTCATTAAAGTTAATACATCTTATCCCAGCATTTTTTGTCAAATCAACACTAAAATGACTGGATATAGCTGAACTTCCACCATTTCCAAAAATGATAGTTTTTTTTCCTTTTTTATGAGTTTTTTTTAATATCTCACATATATCTAATAATTTACTAATAATGTTAATCTTATTTTCCCCGATTAATTTTTGGTAATTTTCAAAGTACTTATTAAGAAATAATTTTTCTTTATTTTTTTTCATCATGTAATTATTAAAGGTCTAACGGTTCTACCTTGTCTAAAGTCATTTAATGCTGTGTTAATGTTTTTTAAATTATATATATTTTGTCCAAAAAAACTGTTGAATTTTTTATTTTCAATTAATTTTTCTAATTCAATAAACTTTTTATTAAATGGATTATTATCTAACCAGGCACCTTTCAAAGTGATGCCTTTTATAACATTCCATGGGTCAAGATTAAGTTTTTGCCCTTTCGGATAGTTTCCTATTAAAACAATTTTTCCTCCAAATTCTTTAGTAAATTTAAATGACGATTTTAAAACTTCTATATCTCCAGTACACTCAAGAACAATATCAAATTTTTGTTTAAGTTTTTCTATTGATGAAAATGTGTCAGTTGCACCTAGCTCTCTAGCTATTTCCTGTTTTTTTTTAAATTTATCAATAGCAATTATCTTGGTAAATTTTTTTAATTTGGCCATAACAACACATGAAAGCCCAAGTCCTCCACATCCAATAATTACAATAGTCTTTGTAAAATTCGAATTGAATTCATCGTGTAATGTATTGTAAGCCGTGGACATTGCACAACCTAGTAATAATTTTGATTTAAGATTCTTATTGTTTTTTAATTTATAAATTCTATTTTCACTTATAACTGCATATTCATTTAAAGTATGAACTGGTCCAGCATTAATTTTCAACCCATTAATATCACTATAAGTTGAGCCTCCAGCATCGTTACCATCATTTTTAATCCAGCTTAAACAAACTTTATCTCCAACTTTTATTTTTTTGACAGATTTATGTGTCTCTTTTACTTCGCCTATTGCCTCATGACCAAGACAATGAGGTAAAAATTTATCAATTCCTCGGTCTCCCTGAATCTCTTGTAGTTGTGTGTGACAAATCGATGAGTATTTTATTTTTACAAAAACTTGGAAAGGTTTCAAATTTGGTTTAACTAAATCTAAAATTTTAATTGTATTTTTTTTTATTAAAACAGCTGCCTTAAATACCTTCTTTTTATATACCATAACTTTTTGGGCCAGAAAAATAATAATCACCATAGTCAAAAAATGTCATCTTTTTAAAAAATCCTCGATACTACTTAATTTTGCTGATGTTAATCTTGGGCTCATATCATTCAAAGGTTTTCCCCACTCTATTTTCGGCTTAACTCTTGAACTAGGATCAATTTTTACGTCTATTAAAACTGGCCCTTTAATTTTTTTTAATTGTTTTAATTTTTTAACAACATCTTTATTGTTTTTAATTGTAAGAGTTTTTAAACCATAAGATCTTGCAACTTTTACATTGTCAGGAAGACTTAATCCACTTTTCTTATCTACACCCGCATAGAACGACTTCAACCATACATCCTGGGTTTGTTTTACCAAGCCATAACCAAGATTATTTATTACAAATATTTTTGAATTTATTTTATAATTAGCTACAGTCTCTAACTCTTGTACTTGCATTGGTACTGATCCATCTCCAATAAATGCATAAATTTCTTTATTCTTATCTCCAAAATATGCACCTACACTTGCAGCAATAGAATAACCCATTGGAGAATGATTAAATGCGGAGAATACATTTAAATCTTTAGTAATATTCATGGCTTGAAATGCCCAAATTAAATTGGCGCTAGCATCTGGAATTACAACTGAATTCTTTTTGAAATAATTTGATACCTTAGAAAAAAAGAAATAAGGATCTACAAAATTTTCATTATTTTTATTTCTTTGATTCAAAATAGGATAACTACTTTTTAAAATATTAATTTTGTTTACCCATTTTTTAATATCATTACATTTCAGATTAAATTTATTTTTAGCAAAACTATTAAGAAAAGTGTTCACATCTGCTCTAACTTTAATATCTATATCTGGAAGTTTCTGGCTGGTAAATTCATTTGAGTCAATCTCTACTAAGACTTTTTTTGATCCAGGGCTAAATTTTTTAGGATCACTTCCCACTAACTGAGGCCCTAACCTTACCCCTAAAAAAATTATTAAATCTGCATTTTGAATTGTAAAATTACCAGGACGTGTTCCACAAGTGCCAAATAATCCTGCATTATACTTGTCTTTACTATTAAAGCCATCTGCTGCTGACCATGAACAGGAATATGGAATTTTATTTTTTTTTATAAAATTTCTAACTAGATCAAAACCTTTACTTAATTTAACCCCCATTCCAATTACAAGAATTGGTCTTTTTGAATTTTCTAATAAATTCTTAATTTTTGGATACTTATTATTATTTTTTTTAATTTCTTTTTTTTTAAAAAATTTTTTTTGGTTTCTTGGTAAGTCTATTCGTGAAATATCATCAGGAATTTCGATTAAAACTGGTCCCATTCTACCTGAAAATGCTATATTTATAGCTTTTTCAAACTCATAATTAATATTTTTGGGATTTAAGATTATAGTACAATATTTTGTTATTGGTTTTACTAAGTCCTGAACTTCCATTTCTTGAAATCCTATTTGTCGAATGTCTTTGTTCTTTCTTAATGAAGATCTAACAGGGGAACCAGCAATATAAAGAGATGGTATAGAATCAAAATAAGAACATGCCATTCCTTGGAGAAAATTTAATATACCTGGGCCACTGGTTGCAAGAGTTACACCAATTTTACCAGAAGTTCGATAATAAGCATCTGCAGCTAAAGATGAAGCTTGTTCACTCTGACCTGGTATAAATTTAAGTTTTTTATTTTTTGAAATACTGTCAACAAGGTGAACAACACTTCCACCTTGGCCACCAAATACAACTGAACTATATTTTGAAATAATATTTGAAATGTGATCACTTACTTTCATAAATTTTACATATAATATTTGAAGAATAAAGTAAACTTAACTTATATTATCAATATCAAATTTTTTTGACAAAAATATTATTCCTATTTTTAAGATTGTAGATTTTGATTTTTTTTCCCTTAAAAAATTCCTTAAATGCTGAAACTGCACCAGGAAATTTTTTTGATTTTATCCCTTTTTCGATATCATCAAATAATATAATTCCACCTTTTGATAATTTACTCCACATATTTTCTAAAATAACTTTATGAGGTAAATAAAGATCTACATCACAATGTATAAAAGAAATTTTGTTTAATTTTTTAAAGTTAGGAAGATTTGTTTCTATATAACCTTTTACAAATTTGATTGGATATTTATTTTTTGGGTGCAAATGTATTTGTAAAATTTTTTTAATAAATTTTACGTTATATTGATACTTTTGGTCTGGTGATTTGCTCCATTCACCTTTTTGTGGGTTTCTTAATGAATTATCTTTAAAATCAATATTTCCAAAGCCTTTAAAACTGTCAAATATAAATAGTTTTTTTTTTGAGTTTAAATAAGAAAGTAATGAAGACAAAATTATCAAAGATCTGCCTCTTCCGACCCCAAATTCCACAACATCTCCTTTAACTTGAGAAGTTTTAATTAATAAATCTTTTAAACATATTAATGTTTGAATATTGTCTGAATTCAAAAGATGAAAACTAAAATCAAGATTTTTTGGCTGAAGCTGATGATATCTCATATAATTAAGACATAGCTCCGCACAATGTAAAAGTATATTTCTTACATATCATTTATTTAACTTCTCTATATAGGTCTAAAAAAATTTTTCTCTTTAGACATTGTAACTTTATATTTTCCAATTAATGCTTTTATTGTAGACTTATTTTCATTAATGATAGTAAACATAAAATCAGTAAATGGACCAGATAAAAATTTAAATTTTTTATAACTTTTAAAATTAAAAAAAGTTTGTTTTATAAAACCATTTTCATCTTCATGCTCTTTGCATTTAGTTATAAAATTTTCTATATCATTCTGATTTGAATTTAGATTATTCAAAAAATACTTTAGTCCTTTAGAATATTTTAAAGTTTGAACAACAGATTGTTTTCCTAAATCTTTGTGAAAACAAAGAATGTAATTTCCAAGTAAATATATTTCTTTTGAACATACTTTTGATTTTATATATTGTTTTAATTTTAATTTAGGAGAATAAAATACCACTTCACTACCTATCTTATTTATAAATTCACTTTTTAATGTCGATATTTTCTTAATGTCAATTTTTATGATTGCCCACATTATTATAATTTCTCCTGACTTATTTCATTTTTTAACTCATCATATTCTTTCATTTTTCTTTTCATAAAATCTATAGTTATCTTTGTTTTTGCGGCAATTCCTTTTGGCGTAAGTTTTTATACATAACCGAGTTTGTTTGGATTTTTTTGAAAATTATTAATTTTTATCAACCCTTTTTCCTTAAGAGCTTTGAGGCAATAATTTAATTTACCCAAACTAAATCCAAGTTCAGATGCTAACTCTCTTTGAGAGTATTCAGGTTTTGATTTAATTTTTCTTAATAAATTAAACTGATCTGTATCGTTTTTATTCATTGTTCAAATTTTGAACATAATACCGTTCAAAAGTTGAACAGTAAAGATAAAACTGCAGTAATTCATTAGATTTTCATAACTATTATTGATTAAATTAAGTGTATTTTATTTAGATATAGAAAGTCCAATTTTTAACAGTTGGAAATCCGTATAGCGAAAAAAATCATTGATTAGTGATTTATGAAAAATCTTAAAGTTTTATATTATCTTAACTATATCAACTAAAAATTTTTTTCAGTGCATAAATCAAGCCAATTGAGCTATCAGTACTGGCATGTATATTATTTTACTTCTTATGTTTTTGAAAACATAATGAACAGATATCGATTTGAAAAACTATATATTGATAGTGAAATAAAATCTCTTTTTGTTTATACTAGCAAGAAATTTAATTTAATTAACAATTATCCAAAAGTGTTACAGGATTTGATTCTCGCCGAAAAGAGATGAAGAATTCAGTGAGTTAAGAATCTTATAAAGCTTTTTATCCCCAATAATTTATTATTATTTATTAGAAAAATTAGAAATAAAAGGATTAATTATTAAATGACAAGAAGAAATAAAATTATTCAGAGAGAGCACAACTAAAATCTTAAGAGAGTGAGTAACCGCCATCTACAATTAATTCATGTCCTGTCATGTAAGAAGATTCTTTAGAAATTAAAAACTCAATTGATGAAATTAAATCACTCAAATTTCCAATTCTATTTAAAGGAATATTATCTTTAATTCTTTTAATATAATCTTTTCTTTCAACCTTACCTTTCCTCGGGAACCAACCAGGTAATAATGAATTTACTGTAATGCCAAAAACAGCTTCTCTTTCTGCCAAAAATTTTGCATATTGCTGAATAGCTGCTTTTCCTGATGCAATTATTGGTGATGGACCTATATCTAAATCTTTATAAATTTTAAATCTCGGTGTTATGTTTCCCCACAAAGAACCTGTAAAAATTATTTTAGAACTTTTACGTTTTCTTAACTGAGGTAAAATTTTTTCAGTAAGAAGCATTGAGCCTGCAAATGTGCCCCAGATTTCTTGATTTAATCTTTTTGCATCATATTTAAAAAACTTTCCTCTATTAGAATATGCGGCGTTATTTACTAGATAACTTATCTTTTTATTTTTTAAGTATTTAGAGATTAAATCAACTGATCTAGTTTTTGTTAAATCAAATTTCTTCCAAGTAATTTTTTTTTTTAAATTAAGATCTAGCTTAGAAACATATTGATTATAATTTTTTTTACTTCTTGAAAGAACAATCACGTTTAATCCATAATGTAAAAATAAAGAAGTATAAATACTACCTATTCTTCCACACCCACCGGTTATTACAGCCGTTCCCTTTAATAAAGAATTATTTTTTATCTTATATTTTTTAAGATCATTAAAATCAAAAAATGGATCTAAATTACTTATTTTCATTTGATGATTATATTCTCAATATTTAAAATGCCTAAATCTTTTTTATAAGTTTAGCAAAGTTTTTTTGAACTTTACTCAGATTATTATAATCATTTTTAAGCATTTTTATTTTTTTTGTTTTTTTTGAGATGTAATTCGATTTTCTTCCAACCACAACGTAAAGCATTATTCTAAGTTTTTTTGGCTTAACTGCATTATGAAAAAAATTTATTGGATCAAAAAAAATACAATCCCCACTTGTAACTTTTGGTGTGAAATTTTTTTTTCGGATAGCTGGAATGAACTCGTTTAAAGACGTGTAATGCATCTTTTTTAAAATATCTTTACCATACTTTATCTGAATCTTTTTTTTATTCACGGTAATTAAATTAAACTCAAATTTGTCAGATTTTTCATTTAACTTTAAGTGAAATGGAATTGAAAATTTCAATACTGCTTTAGATTTAATAGTTTTATTATAGGTTTCGTCTAGATGATAAAAGTTTAGACCAACATCTGGTAAATTATTTTTAAAATGACACCTGAATGCAACATACAACAAATGCATATCTGAACTTTTAAAAAATTTTCTACATACTGAGATTATTTTTTCTGAAAAAATGAGCTCATTAAACTCTGGTATTAAAATTAATGGATCTTTTACTTCTACAGAGTCCGTTTTTTTTGAGTATATTTTATATCCCTCAGAAAATTCTTTTTTTGTTATAAAAAATTTTTTTTTATGAATCATAACTTCACTTAATTTATCTTTTTTCTGAGTTTCTAATACTTTAGAAATATTAACTGCCTTCATAAGATGCGACGCATCATTTAAAATCTTGATTGTTTTTGATTTGATTTTTTTTACAATACTTTGATCGACAAAATTCTTAATAATATAAAAACCACTATTTTTTAATTGGTCAGAAGTTTTATCGATAGTCATTATTACAGAAATTAAAATTTTATCATAGAAAGTGGTTACAGTCTATTATAATTATAATCGCCAACAGATTTACATTGGTAAAATTTTAAATGTTTTAAAAAAAGTTGATTGAGATATAAAAAGCAGCCCTTCATGGTGCGATAATGGCATATTGTTAAAATTACGAACTAACTTAAAGTTATTTTTTTGAGAATAGGATTTAATTTTTTTTTTTTTTAAAAAAATAAAAATTTTTTTTGCATTATACTCATTACCAACTTCTACAATCATATCTGTTTTTAAAAAATCTTTTTTTCGTAAACTGCAAATGACCGCAGCCTCAGCCGATTCTATATCTAATTTAATTAAAGAAAATTTTGATACTATGTCTTGGGCTGCAGTTGTTCTAACTTTAAAAATTGATTTAGGTCCATAGCTTTCTTTTTCAGTGGTAATGTGGCTTCCGGTAAGATTATTATGAACTCTGGTAAAATTAAAAATACCTTTTTTATTAAAAATTGCCGAATTGTACAATTTTATATTTTTTAACTTGTTTAATTTTACATTTTTTTTTAATTGCAAAAATATTTTTGGATCTGGCTCATATGAAGAAACATGAAAACCAATTTTTTCCATTATAATTGAGTGCAATCCAATATTGGCCCCAATGTCAGCAACTTTTATTTTTTTTGAGTGATATTTTTTATAACAAAAATAAAGAAAAAAAATTATAAACTCATTCGCGCTGAATAGATCTGTACTCTTTATTTTTCCCATATTTATGAAGGGAAAAAATATTTTACCAAATTCATCAAATAAAAAAGTATTTTCTTTATCTATGGGTGGTTTTTTTTTAATTACAGATATTTTTTTTTTAATTTCATTAAAATTTTTTGAATAAGCATTTAAATTTGGGAAATGCTTTTTTACTAATTTTAAATCAAATGATATCATAAATATTTTTTATATTGTTAATAAAGGTTATATCTATCTATTATAAAAATTTTTTTCAGTGCATAAATCAAGCCAATTGAGCTATTAGTACTGGTCAGCTGCACGCATTA
>MDTB01025536.1_pt1 | contig 23094 bp, 20 predicted proteins | sample 811161 | NCBI WGS metagenome assembly MDTB01 (sample SAMN05326650, study PRJNA326480) | marine metagenome | isolation source: seawater | place: Mediterranean Sea | collected 2009
CCAGAATAACGACGACCTTTTCTCGCAGCTCTCCTTGGAAGGGGCGGATGGTGCTAACGCCCTTACGAATGCTGGCTTCCTAGGAGTATTTCCTGGAGCTTTTGCGGCGACTTTTGGGCTACCTTTCACCCCAGAAAATGCGGCACTAGTATCTTCAACCCCTACTGGGGCCGCAGGTTTAGCGCAATTGCAGACAGGGGTGTTACAACAAGTCGCCGCAGGTGTTGCGCTAGCGAATTTGTCTGATCCTGCTCAGAATCCTTTCTTAGGACTCCAGGCACTGCAATTCTTACCAGGCATGGTACAAATACCTAATCTTGTTAATGATGGTCAATCCCAAGACGAAAAGTTCACTTACACCGCTAGTGTGTCGCACAGATTTACAGACAATCTGAATATTTATGCTACTTACTCCACCGGATACAAAGCAACCTCCTGGAACCTCTCTCGTGATACCAGACCGACTCAAAGTGAAGTAAATGGGCTGGTGGCCGGTGGAATAACACTGCCGAATAATCTGACAGTTGGCACTAGACTCGCTGGACCAGAGGAATCCGAGGTAATCGAGCTCGGAGTCAAGTATCAGGCAGACTGGGGATATATCAATGCCGTTATATTTGATCAAACAATAGAAGGCTTCCAGTCTAACGTCTTCACCGGTGCCGGATTCAACTTAGCAAATGCTGGAGAGCAGTCCGTGGACGGAATAGAACTTGACGTACACCTGCGTCCCTCGGAGGCTCTCTCGCTTGGGTTCTCTGCAACCTATCTAGACCCGTTTTATGATTCGTTTATTGGAGCCAACGTCGGCGGACTTCCCGTCGACCTGAGCGGGACCACGCCAGGTGGGATTTCCGAACTTACTCTCAGCCTCGTCGCATCCTATGGATTTAAGGTAGGAAAGATTAATGGCTACTTTCAAACTGATTATCGTTATGAAAAAGAAGTCGATATTCAAGATGGCGGTGATTTATCACCCAGCAACATACTTCTTGAATCTACGAGAAGCAGAACACGCGAGGTGGGATTACTCAATGCGAGTATTGGATTCGAAAAAAATGGCTGGGAGTTGAGAATATGGGGCAGAAATCTCACTAACGATGAATATCTTGTTACCTGGTTCCCGTCAGTTGCTCAAACAGGTAGCTTTAGCGCTTACCCCAACCAACCGCGAACTTGGGGAGCCAGTATTCGCAAAAGTTTTTGACCCAGGTCTTCAAGCTAATATTGAGGAGCACTATTCAGGACCATCCCCATCCGAGAAAGGATTCAAGATAAGGTAGTGATGCCTCTAAGGTGCGTCGAACGTTAAGGGCAGCGCGGACTTGGGAAAAGAGATTGAACTCAGTGCAATTCATCGCAGCCAAATCGGTGAACTCCACACTCGCTCCTGGAGTATCGTATGTAAATCGTCGCGCGGCTGCACACCAGCACGTAATGCATCCCAGGTTGACCAACGGCAAGTTGGATTCTCGAGAGCTCTGACATAATAAAAGGTAGAGGCCTCCGGATCGTGATTTGGATCCTGCCATAAAGCCATCAATTCAGGGTCGCCCAATCTTTCATTGATAGTGCAATCTGACAGATTCACCCGCGCACCATTATCCGGACATCGGTGACTATTAGGATCAGGTTTGAGGTCATCAGAACATGCCACGTCGTAGACCTTCTCGAAGGTCTCACCATTTTTGTGCCAACCTTTGATTATCTGAAGACGCTGAAGATTTACACCACGGGGGTCGGCACTTGCCCAAGCAAAAAATTTAGGCGCTTTGCCAGTAGATTTCAATCTTCCACCCATCGGGACACCTCCAGCATAAGCATCCTCAATCATTGAATTAGAGGTGAGTAATCGAGATTCGTATTCGAGTCCGGCAAAAAAACGCACCTTCATCCTTGGGCCCGAGGTCGCAAAGGTCTCCTTGCGTCGAAAAGCATCGTAAATCGCCTCACGAGTATTTTCCTCAGCCCAAACGCCGGTGATGCCTGAGGCACTCCAGCTTTCAAATCCTCCACCTGTGGTGTAAGTGCGACCACCTACCTCAGTTAAGGTATCAGGTGCCATAAAACGTGCGAATAAGCCAAAAACTGGATTCACAGGTACCGACCCACGCAACTCCCCATCCGCATCTAATAATCCAACCTTTGAAAAAAAGGTCTTTTCATCATCGCTGGTAGCCGCCACGTGAGTATCACTCGCACCCACAAGACCGAACTCGTAGGGGTTAGCGACACCTTTTGACTCGAGCATTAATCCATTTCGCAAAGCCTCACGCACGTAACTACCACTCGGTTCACTCGGCAAGCTTGTCCCAACACGCAAGCTATAGATCTCAAAATCTGCCCATTCATCGTTAGGAGATAGCAATGGATGAGTATCAGAGGTCCCCTTGACCTGAGTAATCTCGACCAGAGGCTCGTTACGAAGTCTCTGAGCGACATACGAATCATCCAAGGGGTTTCCAGCCCAATTTTCAAGTTTGAACATTTGACCATTCGAGCCATTGGAATTGTGCGGAATTGCTAAACTCTCAATGCCCTTGGACCGTAGACTATCCATCCAATCCCACAAACCTTCTGGATTCTGTGAATTGAGGCGGGAAAATGGGACCGCTGGCAATTTATCAGATCCACGAAAAACCACATTCCGATGTAAATTGCCCACCTCGTCAGTAGAGGATGTATACTCGTAAGCCACAAAAGTGGTAAATCGACCAGGATCATTATAATGATCCGCAGCATCCACAATATCTGCCCAAGCCCTGCGACCAACGCCAATTGCCATGTCTTCCGATATATGGCCGGCTAAGATACCTGCCAAGGTGTCGGGAATAAATGAACTGAAATTTGTGATCCTCGATAGAAGGCTCCAAAGCCCTTTATTCTCCTCACTATTCAAGTTATGTAATGGAGTCGATACCTCATATTTAGAAAATTCTGTCGTTGTATCGCCCGCTTCTGCGGCCAGGCCAAGAAACATCGCGTGATCCGTGACAGCATAAAAGTCAAGGGGCGTGGCAATCTGTAGCTGATAGCCTGCCGGGTGATCGATGATCTCCCCCTGCGCAAAACGATAGGCATCATAGGGTGTTGCGGTAGTCCCAAAATTATATGCATCAAATGAATATTGGGTATGTACATGGAGATCACCAAAGTAGGGATTCCGAAGGGGGTTTGCCTTCGGAGGGGTTCGGTCAAGTAGATCCGTGATAGGCTCAAGCGCAGTATTTCTACCACCACTCCTGCCACCAAAATTTGATTCTTCATCGAGAAGCCCGACCTCTTCAGAACAAGCGCTGATGAGGAAACATGCGATTACAATAATCCAAGACTGTTGTAACATTATATTCGCCTCTGTTGTTATTTTATCCGGGAGGTCTTCGATTAGGCCAGACTCTAGCATTAATCTCGATAAGCTCACTACACGACTTAATTTTCCGCAATCCGAAATTAACCTCTTAATCAAAAGTAATCTAACAATTCCGAGATTTCCTACCAAACCTTAGGCAATAGTCTCGGTGTCTGATCTAGGTAATCCTGATAGGCGGGGTCTCTCCCCCAGAGTTCTTGTCCTCGTAAGGTTAAAGGAGGGATACCACTAACATTAGTTAAGAGCCAATAAACAAATATTGGCGACAGCATAGTCACCCATTGGTTACCAGAAATCATTGGCATAGCCATTATCGCAATACCCGACCAAAGTACGATTTCGCCAAAATAGTTTGGATGACGACATCGAGCCCATAGCCCCGTCGCGATGAAGTGATCCAGAGATTTATTGTTCTCTCGAAACTTCAACTTTTGACGATCAGCGATCACTTCGATGGAAAAACCTACAATCCAAAGCCAGGCTCCCAACACAAATAACCCGCTGACCTCTACTTTCAAAGGGCTCATGATCGCAGTAAGCGCCGCGCAACTGGTCAGCACTATCCAGGCTCCCTGCAAAGTCCAAGCTAAGAAAAAACGTTGCCAAGATGTCTTAATCGCATCGAATCTACGATCACCCCCTGACCGATGCATCCGTATCACTAAAAACAGACCCAAACGGGTAGCCCAAATTATCACTAATGCACTGATGATTATCTGAGGAACAGAAGGAGATGTCGAAATCGATAACGCGGCACCAATAAATCCGATATAGGTGATACTCCCTGTTAGATCGTAAAACCGTTCTGTTCGCAACAATCCAGCAGGAACAAAGGCCATCCATTGAGTAAGAAAAATGCCGATTGAAAAAACAAAGAGCACTGGCATGCCAACAATCTGAAAATCGGTTGGACTGGCCAACCATGCAACCACGCATGGTGAGATTACCGCGATAAGGGCAATCGTGATATTTTTTACATACATCATTTCTCAGAGCCCCGAAATTCCTTCAATGAAAAACCTGATTTTTGAGTGAGACTTTCACGTCAAACTCTCCACAAAAAATGCATTCGCCACCAGATAAGCTTGGTGGTGGTCAAGAAAACCCAACAACCTCTTACCATCACTCGACCAAAATAATAAGAAAAATTTGAGATGTCTTTCAAAATAAAAGTACTCGGCGGCCTCTTGGCTCAGGGATTTTTTCTCCTCTGGTAATGTGCAGATCTTTTCCATTCGGGTAACCGAGCCATCTACATATTCCCAAACCAAGTCATCACCCTCTCGATAACGGCGAACTACACGAGGGCCCTATCCAAAGGCATAGAATTCAAGCACCTTGTCAGCCCAAATCATACTGGCTGAAGTTTGCATGCAATACTCATCCCCGGCCAGGCCAAAGGGTACTGAACCCTCAGTATCGTTTGTGTTAACAACACTCGTACTATTTGGGCCATAATCATGAATCACCCCCGACGATGTAACTACTACCCTGCTGCCACATTGTTCAATTCGCTCAAAATGCTCCCCGTGCCGACCGGAGGCGCCCCCTCCACAATCCGAGGATATCATCAGCTTCGCCTGTCAAAGGTTCAGTGCATTCAGATAATACTGGCAGCGGAAAATAGTCATAACTGCAACCAGGAGTATTGCCTTTTGGGATATCGGCGGCCAACTTGCCCAATCCGTCCAGCAATGGTAGTTCACAATAATTAATTTTAGAGCCATCGCCCGAAAGCACTGCTGATGGTGTCATGTTTGGGGGTCTAGAGGAAAACCAACCTAGCCAGCCTAACCATATAAAGAAACTGATTACCAAGATAAGAATTTTTTAAGCCAGCTTGGCTTCATGCTATGTTGATTAATCAGAAAAGATCACCGAATTTTACATTCGAACAGCCAGCGGTTATTGAGAACCTTTGACTGATACCTTATAAAAAAAAGGGGCAACGTACGTTGCCCCTTTGACTCCTGATATCAGTTCTCTCTAAAAGTTCCAAGCAGCCTGAACACCCCATACCTGTGTGCGTGCTTGGTAACGCATGTGAGCTCCTGCCGCAAGCGGGACTACGGCAGCACCTGTCGCGTATTCCTCGTCGGTAACATTTCTCCCATATAGCATTACCATCCAGTTGTCACCCCGTAAACCAGTACGAAGATTGACTAATTCGTAGCCCTCTTGAATATCAATCGGGTCAAAAGTTCCAGTCATAAACCTATCATCAGTGAAATTGACATCTATCTGTGTGAACCACATCATTGAGCCAAGCGGTTGATTATACTCCAGTCCAAAAGAGCCTGAGTAATCCGCACCAAATAGCGGGGCGCCGGTCAAATCTTGAGCTCCTGATGAGGTTTGCCCACTGCCCAAAAATTGTTGCTCACAACCCATCGCCGAAATGACTGGAGAGCTTGGTGTAAGAGTTCCACCTGGGGCGGCATTGTTAAGTCCGCGAAGCGCGTCTTGTTGCATAGCAGTGCAACCGGCTCCTGGGTAAGAAGTATATTCCGCGTCTAAGAAACCGACCGCTAAATTTGCTCGCAACTTTTCGGTAAGTTGCCAAGCGGCATCAATTTCTAAACCCTGAGATTCGGAGGAGGCCGCGTTTGTCACCACGAATCCTAATCCAACGAAAGTCGATACCTGCTCGTCTTCATTTTCGGTATTGAAAGCAGCCCAATTGATGCGCAATGCGCCGTCCAAAAAGGTGTGTTTACCACCAACTTCGACCGACCAAGCCGTCTCATCTTCATACTCGAAGCCGGCCCCAGGTTGGTCACGCAAAATACTGCCATCGGGTAAAAATACCGGCACCTGGTCATCGGCAGCATTAAATCCACCCGTTTTGAATCCTTCCGCATAACTCACATAAAACAAGTGATCATCACTCGCTGACCACTTTAAACTCACAGATGACAATAACTCATCCGTATCGCGCTCTTCGTCGAATGCATGCGCCCATGTGGCGAAGCTAGCGGCCCAAACCCCATGAAAAAGAGGATTCGCGGCCGGAGGAATGGGATTATCCAACCCGAAGGCTCCAGTGGTTAGGTCTGTTCTGGCAGTCGCTTCTTTGCTCTCCTCGACGTAACGCAGTCCGGCAGTCAATTGAAGAGATTCTGATATATCGAATGTCCCCTGCGCAAAGACCGCAAAGGATTCTGTATCCTGTTTCCAATTGGAGACACGGGCTGATTGACTAAACATACTGACGCCCTCAACACCGAAAGGCACTGCGCCCCCAGTCAAAGCTTGCAGCTGCTGAGGCGTATAGTTGATAAAGGTGGGAAGGCCACAAGCACCAAGAAGTTGAGGGGCAGGGCAAGTCAACACACGCATGAAGTTAGGCTGACCTAGGGTCCCGTCAAAAGTGACAGACCGATCAATTTCTTGTGTGGTTTCTATATAGTTGGCTCCCAAAACCCAGCTCAAGCGCGCTGCTTCATCCGAGGACAAACGAGCCTCTTGGAAGAACGCTTCAAAGTCCGAATCATCGGATCTTCCGATAAATTGTACGGGCAAAAAGTCCGCGTCTATTCCATCTGAATACTCATACTCGGAGTGGCCGGTAACTAAGTTTAGCGACAACCCATTCGCGAATTCGTGATCAATATTCAAAGAAAACTCACCGTGTGTTGTGTCAGTGCCCTCAAGTCGCTCTGGCCCATTACCGCCGTTTAACGACTCAGTTCCCCCGACAGAGATCGCGTCTCGGTATGCATCGTCTTCAGACGGCGCAAAATTTGGGAAAGTAGCCGCCATAGTTGCGAACATCGCGAGATTGGTGGCTGGTGCGTTAGGGAGGGGCTGAAAACGACTCACGGTGGCCATGGCGCCTTCCCGAATAAACTCTGCGCTCGTGTATCGCAATCCCACATTTGTCTGCTCAGAGGGTGTCCACTGCACACCAATTCTAAAAATCTGCTCGTCCAAAGTTGGCATGTCACTAAGGTTGGCATTTGGGGCCGTATTCTTCACGTACCCGTCAATGCTACGCTTCATACCAGACAAGCGCACCGCAAGAGTATCACTCAAGCTCGTGCTCACATGGCCCTCAAAGTATTTGCCATTATCTGATTCGAAACTACCTGCGATCCGACCAGATAAACCTTCCCCAACCTTAGGAGCAGCAGTGGTGACGTTTATGGCGCCTGATAGAGTGTTTTTACCAAACAGGATCCCTTGAGGTCCACGTAACACTTCAATCTGCTCTAGATCAAATAGTCCTAATCTAGACTGTCGACCTCGACCATAATGCACCCCGTCCACAAAAATCCCGACTGACTGCTCAAATGACTGGTTTGCACCGATCGAAGATCCTCTAAGCGTCATTGAAGTATTGACTGGGTTCTCCGACAAATGGAAATTGGGCACGTATGCTCCTAGCTCATTAAAACTTCGAATCGAAGCGTCCTGAATAAGCTCCCCGCTGATTGGAGTTACCGAGATCGGAACGTCCTGCAAGCTTTCTGTTCGCTTCTGTGCAGTAACAATTACTTCCTCGAGAACCGCCCCTACCGCTGTGAAGGAGAGGCTGGCCACAACCAATCCGAGCGACAACTTCGCTAGCGTCTTATACATCTTGGACTCCCATTACTTTTTATCTAATAGTTATTTTTCAGGTGGCAAAAACAAACGGATTTGCTCTTTTTCGCACTCAAGCAAGTCTGGATTGCGGCAATAGTGCCACAGATTACACAAAACTCAAATGCGGCGAGCCCTCAAGCTCATGGTATTTATAACAAAATTCATGGCAAAACAGTTTGAAACCTTGAGATACGACGAATTATTCTCAAACTGCACCCCCGCTTTTCTTAATGCCGCCTCTAAATGTCGTGGAAAGGCTCGCTTCTCGACTCCTGATGAAATAGTGAGAAGGTCATGACAAACCTAAAAGATAAGATCATTGTTTTCAATGACTGGGGTTTTCCAGCCTCCATATCTGGGGTGCAGGCCTTGCTGATAATAAGGTAAGGAGGGATATGGGAAACCCTCTGGAATGCCAATGACTGGTTACAATCCAAGGCTTACCTATTGTCCCAAGACTGCAAAAAAACCTTTATCAAAGTCATTCTTATGATTAAGTTATCGTTAGGGATAACCAGAACTAAGATTCTTGCACATAAGTTGGTCTACTGACACCTATACTTTGATTCGTTGAATTTACGATTGAGACACCTCAAGCATTAATTACTCAGAGTCCTTATGAAAAGCAAAAAGACAATAACGCTATTCACAATTATTGCAGCAATATCAATAATTTTTTCACAGCGTACCCACATCATTGAGCGCTTCGTTTCCATCGCCATCCCAAAAAGGATGGGCTTGGATGTGATCTCTTCATTAGAAGATGGATTGCATATAGCGTTGTGCGGCGCCGGAGGACCAGTACCCTCGCCCCGATCCTCAGGACCCTGTGTGGCAGTGATAGCAGGAAAGCAATTGTTTGTCGTTGATACAGGAACAAACGGGCCGCGAAATCTAGCAAGAATGGGCTACCCTCCAGGTTCAGTCCGGGCTGTATTCTTAACCCATTTTCATTCTGATCATATTGATGGCCTGGGTGAGCTCGCCACTATGCGTTGGGCCACTGCTGAGAACTCCACATCGCTTCCAGTTTATGGCCCACAGGGCGTTCAAAGTGTTGTCGATGGATTTAATGCCTCTTACGCTCAGGATTTTATTTACCGCAACGAGCATCACGGTGACCAAGTCGCACCAATGAAATCAGCAGGTTTGTTAGCGATATCCTTCAATACGCCCAAAAAAGGCACGCTCGAAAAGGTATTTGAAGCTGACGAACTAATCGTTAATTCGTTATTGGTTGATCATGCGCCGGTCAGCCCAGCAGTCGGATACCTATTTGAGTATCGAGGCCGATCGGTGTTAATCACTGGGGATACTGCGAAATCTAAAAATGTTGAGCAATTTTCAAAAGGGGTCGACCTGCTAATTCATGATGCGCTTGCCCCAAATTTAATTAAAATGATGGAGGCTGCTTTCAAGAAAATGGACAACACAATCATGGCTAAGATTATGTATGACATTCCGGATTACCACGCCAGTCCAAAGGATGCTGCCGAAATCGCTCAAAAGTCGGAAGTGGGTCACCTACTTTACTATCACATCGTGCCTCCGATCATGATACCCGGTCAGGAGGCGTTGTTTTTGAACGGTGCAGACAAGATTTTTGACAGGTATACGGTCGGCTATGACGGCGTCTCTTTTAGTTTACCGGCCCATTCGTCCGAGATTATTAAAACTAACGACGGAATTTAATGTTCGAATTACTCTATTTTTGAGCTCCTTTGCTTCTGAGGGTCCTAACCCTAAATTTATCTACAAAATAGCGCTTGCATGCCAGATTTACTTTTAAAGGCATAATAAATCAGACAGCGAAAAAATCAGTTCGGTACTGATACCCATTCGTCCTCAGAATAAAACTCCTGCGCCAAGTGTTTGCCCAACGCTGTAGGCACCTCAATCTCTGCCCTATAAAGTGGATTCCGACTTTCTAACGCGTGTCTATCTAGCAGACCCCTGAGTTCTTGAACTTTTTGGGGATTCTGAATAGCAAGATTATTTTGCTCTATCGGATCATTCCCAAGGTTAAACAACCATTATTTTATAGGCCTATCAGTCATCTTTAATTTCCAGTCACCATGGCGTACAGCCCGATTGTGGCCTGAACTTCAAAACAAAGTGTTTCGATCCCGGCTCTCCGAAACATTGATATCTCGGATAACTAAAGACATTAAATTAACACCGTCTATTTTACGATCCGTAGGCAGGGTCTTTTTTGCTCCAGACAAAAGCGTCGGCAAAAGATCAATGTGGGCAACCGGGAGGTCCACCGTAGTGTTCGGCGCTATTCTCGCGAGCTATTTCAAGAATAATGGCACACGGATGCCGCTTTCAAAAGAGGTGATTTTCCAAACTCGCGAGGGATCATTAACATCCTCAAGTCCAACATAGCCCGCTCCCCCATTGTCGCTGGTAAAAACAACAATCGTATTCTTGGTTAACTCGTCCTCTTCAATGGTCTCTAGAATTTTTCCAACACTACGGTCTATTGCCAGAGTCATGGCCGCATACACTCTCAAGCGATGCGGCTAGCCTGGTAATCTTCACGAGTGGCCTGCAGGGGTATATGGATCCCCCGGTGCGCTAGATATAAAAACAGAGGTCTATTCTTGTTTGCCTTGATCACCTTTACTGATTTATCCTTCCAGTAATCGGTTAGGTAGCCACCAGGCTTGAAGCGATCCTCATTTACTGAGTTATAAGTATTGGCGAAACTGGCCGCCGACCAAAGAAATCGGTTGATCGAATCGAAATCAAACTTAGCATTGATGACTTGAGAATGCTCCTCTGTCAGATACAACGCACTGGCTATGAGAAGACTCTCTTTACAGCCTTGTTCGAGCGGTGCCATCCCGTTCTCTCTGCCAAGATGCCATTCACCGATATGTACTGTGTGGTAACCCGCATCCCCTATAGTTCCGCGATCGTGAACTCCTCTGGAGGCAAACCTTGAAGTTCGTATGGCGGTTTATGGCCGGCAACATTGGACTGATATATCGACAGTGGCAAAGAGCGCTCCATATTATTGAAAATCCTACTCACCGCTCGTCCCATGCCAGCGGGCATAAGTCTGAAGGCAAACCCTGTTCTGGCTGAGTAACGCGCCGGCATAAGCATAGCTCCTGAAGGCGCGCAGGTGGCAGCACCGGAATTAGACTGATTAAAAATCCGACCCTGTCTTGCCAGAGCGTCCATATTTGGAGTTTTTATAAGGCTTTTAGCGATACCTCCTCCAAACGTGGATATGTCGTTGAAACAAGATCATCGGCAACAATTAGAGTAATATTGGATAATCTTTGCTTAGGATTTCTGACTCTTTAAGCGGCCCTTCCTGCCAGAAAATTGCCCGGGTCGGCCCGACTTTATGTTGAAAGCTATACATTAACTCCACCAACGAAAGCATAATTTCAACCTGGCTTACCCTGAAGAAACATAACGAAGACGAGAGGATAATCTTTAGGAAAAGGCTACGTTTAAGACATTTTGTCACCTGCCATGTCCTCAATACTTCTCGGATAAGCTGACCTTTTTAAATAAGACTCCGGCGAGAAAAAATCAATCTCCTTCTCTATTGCAAAATGATTCGGGTGTCTTAACATCGAGGGTTTTTGCAATAACCTGAGAGACCAGCCAAAGGCGATCTTGTCCCCATACCGATAAAATTTGATCCCCTTTTTGATCGATGAGACGGTAGCTCGGAACTCCCCACAGGCCAGCCTCATACATCGCTAAACGGTTAGATTCGAAAACATCCTCCCATGTATTGTCAGTGAGTTTCGATTTCGCCGCCGACCAATTTAGGCCCGCGAGCTCTACGACTTTTCGCAGACCTCGATTGGTTCCGGTATTCACACCCATTACAAAGGCGTGTCTTAAAAAACTGGAGAATAGTTGCACGCCTTTACCTTGCTCCTCCGCCCATGGATAAAGAGCATAACAACGACGAACCGGAGCTCCAATCGGGTCATAAAAGCCACCAAAAGGTGAGTCAGCAGCCCGCGCTTCCCGAGCAGCATCGGAGAAGATATAGGCCCCCTTCTCTCTGGTAGCTGGTACCCCTCGCATTACCATTGGAAGAACGGGTCTTAATTTTAACCTAACACCAACAGTTTCACTGAGCGCTATAGTGCGGTCGAATGCTATGGCAGTGTATGGGCTCCTCAGTGAGACGAAGAATTCAAGCGTAAGTTTGCCGCCGTTGTCGTTGGCAGTTTGGATAATCTGAGGTCGAGGAGCAATAAGCGGCAGATTAGGATGTCGAGCCGCACCAAATCTCGTCAGCCTTCGCTCTAAATGATGAAGTCGATCAACCCCCCAAAACCACTCATCGCCGTAATAAAACATAGCACCTGAATAATGTTTTAATTGCCGCTGTAACTTTGTCCCCAACGCTACCGCCGTTCCCGCAGATTCAACCGTAGCCATTCCACAACTTTCCGTTATCTTATCTAGCTCAGTGATTGATCCTGACCATAGTGCCCGGCCTGCTTGCGGAGCGAGCGCAACGAAACTGTCAGTTGACCGGTTCGCTAGCAAACGATTTGTCTTTAAAACCTCGCCTGGATCTGGAAAACGAACTGAAAGAGGGAAATCAAGTCCATAAGCATCTGCAATCAGATGGGCATCATAAGTTGAAAGTTGCGAGAGCATTTTGGGTTCAGCAATATTATTTCCCTCAGGGCCAGAAACGAGATGACAGTGAAGATCAACTTCATATCGCTCTGTGAACAACCGTAATACTTGAGCGGCCAAATAACTATAGGCGTCATCAACTTGATGGAAATAGTCGATTCGATGGCTCGCCCCGCTTTTTATCCGCTGGGCATTGTAAGCCACATGCTCCGCATCAAGTCGAGCCGAGCTACAGAGGCGAGTCAGATATCTAGAGGTTGACCATCTCCGGATGAAACTAGGATTCATAGTGGCTGCCCCGCCTTGCTCTTTAAATCGAGTCACCATTTACTTGTCTTAGTTGTGAAGAATAAATAATTAGTTAAGCCCGCCTGATTGCTTATTGCTCTAAAATTTTTTTTTTGAAAGAGACCTTGATGAGCACTTAGACGCTGCCACATGTAGAAGTAAACGACGGCATATACTGTTTCTCGACGTGTTTTAGGTAACTTCGCCACCTCTGGTAGCCAGCGTTCCAGATCTACCCGGAGCCGTCTCTCATTCCCAGAATAATTTGCCTTTGAGGTTGCAGATCTCCAAAGCTCGGCTTGAGTGCTGAGTATTATTTGCTCTAGCTTTCCAAAAGCCTTGGCATAACGCCCACTAGCGCTTACGATTCGTTCGTTCAGTGAGCCAAACCTTCCCCCTTCATTAGAATATGACCCATAGTAGGCTCCAATAGTGACATCGATTGTTGTAAAAAGTGATTCCATATCTTCGTAATGCCTGAATAACGAGAGATTAGCAACTCTCGCTTCCTCCACAATCAGCACGGCCGCAACAGCGAACAATCTGATTTGTGTACGCTAAAAGCCTAAACAATTCGTCAAGGTATTTAGCCCTGGCAATAAAGCGGGTCAGTGAATCCTGAATTAATCAAATTGATTGTATCGGCCAGATCGTTTCACTGATCCCAGCCCAATCAGTCGGGTCGAGAGGGGGGAGGGTGTTCTAGCTCATTAGCGATTGCAAATCCAACTCTCGACTTAAGGCTGTCTCAGCGCAGATCACATAACTCTCGATCATATCAGCCCCCCGATTTAATCATTACCATCAAACTGTAATTTCTGTGTAGCGATGTCCGCTTACCAATGCCTGCCCAACCCAATTCTCGACAATGCAAAAGGAAACGTGTCCAAGCAAGCTTCCTCAGGTCACTATGTTGAAAGAACGCCGATCCATCCGCTTTATTCTTCAACCTAGAGGATAACACTTGTCTATAAAAAGCTAACTTGAAAATCTTTTATTTGATTAAGGCAACAATTGAGTGTTACTTAATTCCTGAGCGCGGCCAAATCGCAGAAATGATGGAGAGACTCTGGGTTCGCCAACGCCTCACGGTTTTTAATCGGCTGGCCATGAATCATGTTTCGAACAGCCAATTCGGCTATTTTTCCGCTGATGGTCCTCGGAATATCGTCGACCTGCAATATTTTCGCCGGTACATGTCTTGGAGTCGTATTAACCCTAATCTCTCTTTTGATTTTATCAGTGATGGCAAAATTTAAGGTCAAACCCTCTCTTAGCACTACGAATAGAATTACCCGCACATCATCCTGAAAATTTTGCCCTACCACGACGCTCTCCAAAACCTCTTGAACTCGATCGACTTGACGATAAATTTCTGCTGTCCCTATGCGAACCCCGCCCGGATTTAAGACAGCGTCAGATCGGCCATGAATTATTAGTCCACCTTCTGGTGTCCATTCACCATAGTCTCCTTGAGCCCAAATTTTAGGCCATCGGTCGAAATATGCTTCGTGGAACTTAACTCCATCAGGGTCCTGCCAAAAGCCCAATGGGCAGGAAGGAAAAGGACTAGTGCAAACTAACTCTCCCTTCTTATCTTGAGTACTTAATCCAAATTCATCCCAAATATCGACCGCCATACCCAACCCGGGAGCTTGAATTTGGCCAGCGTAAACCGGCAAAGTCGGAACTCCACATATGAAACAGGAGACGATGTCTGTTCCGCCACAAATGCTGGCCAAATGCACATCGGATTTGAATGATCGATACACCCACTCAAAGCTTTCGTGTGGCAACGGTGACCCGGTAGAAAGTATTGTCTGAAGACTGCTTAACTGATGACTGTCACTAGGGTTGATTCCAGTTTTTTCTAGCGCGACAAGATATTTTGCTCCGACTCCAAATACAGTGATGCCTTCCTCGTCAATCGCATCAATCAACCGATGGCCGTCACGGGAAAATGGAGAACCATCGTATAGGATTAACGTTGCACCCCGAGCAAGGCCACTAATGAGCCAGTTCCACATCATCCAACCACAAGTTGTGAAGTAAAAAAATCGATCCTCCCTTTTGATATCAGCATGGAGCATATGTTCTTTGGCATGTTGAAGTAGCGTCCCGCCCACTCCATGGACGATACATTTCGGCACCCCGGTCGTGCCTGAAGAGTAAAGAATAAATAAAGGGTCGTTGAATTTCCGAGACACAAACGTTAAGGGCTCATATTGAAGATCCAGCGCCACTGGCCAAAGGATTGAATTTCGGATGCGCGTGACGTCTGGTTCTAGTGATAATTTGGGTATGACTACAACCTGTTCAATTGACGAAATCGACTCTGTAATAAGTCGAACCCGATCAAGAGAATCGCAAAGCTTTCCATTATATTTGTAGCCGTCTGCGGTGAACAAAAGACGTGGCCCAATTTGGCCAAACCGATCGACTGCCCCCTGAAAACCAAAATCTGGAGAGCATGAAGACCAAATAGCGCCCAGACTAGTCGTCGCCAACATCGCGACGACGGCCTCAATACAATTTGGCAAAAATCCTGCAACGCGATCATCACTCTTTATCCCAACTTTGCGAAGGTAGGCTGCACAACGACCCACCCTCTCCCGAAGTTCTCCATATGTTACGACGCTCCTTCCTTCCATCTCATCAAGTTCTACTAAGGCCTCGTGATCATCATCACCAAATTCAAGCAGATTCTCAGCATAATTGAGCCGGGCGTTCGGAAACCAACGACACCCGGGAAACTGGTGATAGTCATCGTAGGTACGTTCTCCAGACTGGCCCTTAATCGCAGCGAACTTCCATACCAACTCCCAAAAAATCGCTGGCGTCTCAAGAGACCATCGGTAAAGTTTGTAATACTCGCCCTGTGCATCAAATCCCGTCGACTCCAACACGAAATTCATAAATTCAATTAATTGAGTGGCATTTGAACGGTCAGAATTTGGAGTCCACAACGCTATTTTAGTGCTATCGCTCACCAAGATTTGATCCGCAACACTACCTTTCCTCGAGTGCGACCGCTCTCGGATTTCCTGTGTGCCTCAGCTGCAGAGCTTAATGGCAAAATCTCTGTATGAGGGAGAGGGAGTATCCCGTCCTCATAAAGTTGGCCAAGTTCCGTAAGCATCAGACCATCAGGTCGATGGTGGATAAATTTAGCTCGAATCCCTCTTTCAGAAATCTCTACCATGTCGGGCGGCTCGTTATTCATATAAGCTATGGCACCGCCATCTCTAGCAATACGGACAGCCGCTTTGGCGATGCCGTCGCCTAAGAGTGATTCCAGGACTAAATCCAAACCACCAGGCTGGGCAGACAAAACAGTTTCTTCATAAGATTGATTTTGGTAATCAATGACCACATCAGCACCCAAATCTCGCACATAATCCGCGTTAGCACGACTCGAGGTGGTGTAGACTGTAGCGCCGAGATGCTTTGCCATGGGGATCGCCACACTACCGACACCACCTGCTCCGGCTTGCACTAAAACACTTTGCCTCGGCTGCAAAAAACCAAACTCACAGAGAGACTGCCAGGCAGTCAAACTTACCAAAGGCAAGCCCGCTGCCTCAGCAAAACTAGCGTTGTTGGGCTTCCTAGCAATGGCTGCCGCATCAATAGGAACATACTCTGCATAAGTCCCGTGCTGTATAGACCAAGTAAAGGCCAAACCCATCACCTCATCACCAACACGCCAGTCAGAAACCTCATCGCCCACTTCTGCAATTCGCCCTGCAAAATCGAAACCAGGCACCACTGGAAATGTTCGAGTGATATAATCCTGCAGTTCCCCGGAGCGAAGTCTCCGATCAATTGGGTTCACGCCAGCAGCTGCGACTTCGATCAAGACCTGACCCTTCCCACAATTTGGACGAGCAAGCTCCCCCTCCTTGAGTACCGAAGCATCCCCATGACCTTCGTAATAAATCGCGCGCATCGTTAAGTCCCTCTGATTCTTCATGGTTGGTAAGTCCTAGGACGCAATTCTAAGTGCTAATTTAATGGATGACATCGAAAAAAGCATTCACAGTAAATGATTAGATTTCCAAATTTGACAAGCAAGGGGGGTGGCTACTGGGGTAGAGTCAGGCATACTGTTCGCGAGGAAAGAAGGGGAAATCAATATGAAGAGTCGAGCAGCCATAGCTTTTGAGGCTGGAAAACCATTGGAAATTGCGGAAGTCGAAGTGGCTGGCCCCGCCACAGGTGAAGTGATGATCGAAGTGAAAGCTACAGGTGTCTGCCACACCGATGCCTTCACTCTATCAGGCGAGGACCCAGAAGGAGCGTTTCCAGCAATTCTTGGACACGAGGGTGCAGGCGTGGTTGTAGAGCTCGGTGAGGGAGTCAAAGAACTCGCAGTCGGAGACCATGTAATACCACTATACACACCGGAATGCCGCACATGTAACTTCTGCATAAATCCCAAGACCAACCTTTGTCAGGCGATTCGAGAGACACAAGGACAAGGTCTTATGCCTGATGGGACTAGTCGTTTTACTCTCGATGGGGAGCCACTTCTTCACTACATGGGATGTTCTACCTTTTCGAACTTTACCGTGCTCCCTGAAATAGCGGTTGCCAAGGTACGAGAAGATGCCCCTTTCGACAAAATTTGCTACGTCGGATGCGGTGTCACCACTGGAATTGGAGCTGTGGCCTTCACTATGAAAGTCGAACCCGGTTCGACTGTCGCTGTATTTGGTTTAGGCGGAATCGGGCTGAATGTGATTCAAGGAGCGAAGCTCGTAGGAGCAACCCGCATCATCGGCGTTGATCTGAATGAAGACAAAAAAACGATGGCCACACAATTTGGAATGACCGACTTTGTTAACCCAAGTAAGGTTGAGAATGTTGTCGATCACTTAGTTCAAATGACTGATGGAGGTGTGGACTACAGCTTTGAGTGCATTGGTAACGTGAACGTCATGCGCCAAGCACTTGAGTGCTGCCATAAGGGATGGGGGCAAAGCTGTATCATAGGGGTGGCGGGCGCAGGACAAGAAATATCAACTCGACCCTTCCAACTAGTCACAGGCCGAAGTTGGCGTGGAACTGCCTTTGGCGGGGCACGAGGGAGAACCGATGTACCCCGGATCGTAGATTGGTATATGGAAGGTAAAATTCATATTGATGAGATGATCACACATACCCTACCACTTAGTGAGATCAACACTGCATTCGATTTGATGCACGCCGGAAAGAGCATTCGCTCTGTGATAAATTTCTGATGGTGGCTCAGCAAACTAGTTCTGCTCGTATCTTCGGAGGCCAACAAAATCGTTACCAGCACACCTCAACAACGCTTAGCTGCGAAATGACTTTTTCTGTGTTCCTGCCGCCACAAGCCGAATTAGGCTACGTCCCAGTAATCTATTATTTATCAGGCCTGACATGCACGGACGAGAACTTCGTAACCAAAGCCGGGGCTCAGCGCTATGCAGCAGAGCGAGGATTGGCTCTCGTGGCACCTGATACTAGCCCGCGCGGAGAAAAGGTACCGGACGATCCGACTGGTAGCTATGACATGGGGTTGGGTGCAGGGTTTTATGTAAACGCCACTCAAGATCCCTGGAGACATCACTACCAAATGTATGATTACATCACCCAAGAGTTACCAAAGGTTATTGGCCAGTCTTGTCTTCCAATCGACATCAGTCGGGCATCCATTATGGGCCACTCAATGGGAGGGCATGGAGCCCTCATCATTGGATTAAAAAATCCAGACAAATTTAAATCTATTTCTGCTTTCTCTCCGATAGTCGCTCCGACTCAGTGCCCATGGGGGAAAAAAGCTTTTAACAATTATTTAGGCTCAGATGAATCGACCTGGAGCGATTATGACGCGTGCGAACTGATAAAAGGAATTGGCGCCAATATACCGATACGAATTGACCAAGGAGAAGCCGATGATTTTCTTGAGAGTCAACTGAAGACATCCCTAATTATAGAAGCTGCCTCAATTGGTGAATCCCCAATTGAGGTGTTTATGCAAGAAGGATACGACCATAGTTATTATTTTATCGCCTCATTCATAGAAGAGCACATTATCTTTCACGCTAAACAATTATTGACACCATAATTTCGAACAAAGCGGAACAAACTGAATTGAGAGGCCAATCGAGGCGGCCAGAAAAGCAGAATTTTTCGTATGCAAACTAACAGGGAACACCATGATTATCGAGGCTGCGAAAAAATTACATGAGACTCAGAAGTATCTCTGGTTATGTGTAAAAGTCTTTTAGGAGTGATTCGCCCATATTTTATCCAGGCCAGTAGATGTGAATGTTAAAACCTTACGCTTGTGAATTTTATTGCCCCACAAAATGCACCGACACTTCCTTAAAAAACTCCTGCCTTAGTGGGGCGTCCAATATCAAATATTATCGGCAAACGGACTAAGACAGTTTCAATTACCCGACTAAGAGCACGTTCGCTTTTAGCGGTGTGCCCAATTGCTTTAGCCTATTAATTAACCGGTCTTGGCAGCAACCTCGCTAGTATCCCAGGCTGCTGGCCAGTTTTGCTCTAAAAGCATAAATTGCTCAAATAAAGCCCGAATTCGAGCAGACTGGCGGAGGTCTTTGTGATGCAACATCCACACGTGACCCCAACGAACCGACGGCACCCCTGGCAGACGGGTAATATGCGCGACATTTTCAATTAAAAAGCATGGTAATACTGCAACCCCTAATTTACTTTTAACAGCTGATAGCCGAGGAATCAGGCCGTCGATAACATGCCTCGAAGACAAACCCAAGTCTTCAGCGCTAGCCAAATTGCCTAGAGATAGACGTTGGGGTGAGGCGGATATGTGGCTCATTTCTTGCAGCCCTCGTGAGGCACTTGAGAGAAGCGCTTGGTGAACATAGTACCCGATGGATATAGGGCCCAATTTAATCCCAACGATGTCCTTAGGTGGTCGCTTTTCCAAAGGCAAAGCCCTAATGGCAAAGTCCGCCTCTCTTCGTGCCAGGTCAACAGGAGATTCGCTAGCACTTATGTCCAGCCTTATTCGGGGATATTTCTCAGAGAACTGTGCAAATATTGAGGACACCGCATCAAGGTCAAGTACCGGCAAAGAAACTTTAATGACGCCTTCAAGGTCAGCATCCTGTCCAGTCAAACTTCTTTCAGCTGGTACAAGAATATCTTCGACTTCACGCGCAATAGGAAGCAATTGTTCGGCAAGTGCTGTGGCGCGATATCCGTCTGGGGTACGATCAAATAACAGCCCTCCTAGTGAGTCTTCCAAAGACTCCAGCCTGCGCATCACTGTAGTATTACTAACAAACAACCGCTTTGCTGCTTTCCGGGTAGTACCCACACGGGCAAGCGCCAGCAACACTTTCAGGTCGTTCCAATTCATATTGGTTAATCCGATTATGCTGCGTCAATATCAATCACGAAATTAAAGCCGCCCCGTCACGATCTTTCAAAACAACGGTATCCGATACAGCCACATCAACCGCACATTGCACACTTCTGGCCGATTCACCTTTTGGTGTCACCTTGAGCTTGAGAGTAGTCACACCTCGAAACTGCTTGGTTTTATACATCTTGACTCGCGTTTCCTGCCCATAAAGCCCCTTAATCTCGCTCTTACACATGGCCAGCTGGCTAGCGACCCCACCCGCGAGAGTTACAGAAGCCAAAAACATTCCAAACAAAAAAATCACTGACTTACCTATCACGACAAACCTCCAAAAAGCTTTGGGTATTTAATTTATGGAGTGCTGTATACCGGTCACTAAACGTTGTATCTAGCAAATATAAAATATACAACACCCACATACAGTATACGTAATTAACATCCGCAACGGTCATAAAAAAAATAAATTTTTTTGTTGCAAATTAGTTACGCCTTAGGTTAGCTTCCATTATCAAAGCAATAGCGAAATCTGATTCGCCAGTAACAGCCGGTTACGATAACGGGTAATTCATCTGGAATGCTTGAGGCAAAAACCGTTGTTGTGGTTAGTCATCTTAAAAGCCCAAAAAAATTCTATCTGCCATTCCAGCGCGAACATTAATGATTATCATTAGCAATAGCATTTCTCTAAAAACCACCCGTTTAATAGAACGTACAATACAATTAGATAAGTCGTTGGAACATTTGTAGGGCTATCAGTCATAGGTAGCCATGTTTTTACTGGACTTCTAACAGAAATGAAACAGGGCCATCATTTATCAGGGAGACCTGCATATTGGCGCCGAAAACTCCAGTTTTCACTGGGACTCCTCGCTCAGAAAGCTCTGCACTCAAATCCTTGAAAACCCTTTCAGCGATCTTTGGTAACGCAGCATTTGAAAAACTCGGACGAGTGCCGTTCTTTGTCTCGGCTGCGAGCGTAAACTGGGAAACTAAAAGAATTTCCCCTTCAACATGCCGAATACTGTGATTCATTTTCCCATCTTTGTCTGAGAAAATTCGGTAATTAACCAAGCGGTCTGCCATTCGTGTAATAAAGTTTGATGAGTCTCTCTTTTCCACGCCGACCAGCACCAAAAGCCCCGGACCTATCTGTCCAACAAGAACCCCCTCCACACTCACGGACGCCTCAAGCACCCGCTGTAATAAACACCTCATTTAAAACGGCCTGAATCCTTACAAGTCACACTAAATAGCTTAACCAGATTTTGAGTCAATATCCTAGGTAAATAAGACGTCCTTAAATCATTCATCACCGTCAAAATTAGCGCCTGGGACTTTCGCAGCGAACCACTTTTTTGCCAAGGCAATGGTGATCGGTGCCATTTAGACGGCTGGTCGGTTCATTCAGCAAGTTTGGTGTCTCTTTGTCGCGATAAACCCTGATGGCCCGAAGAATTCCTAACGTTCAAACGTGCCTAAAGTACCACTGAGAACTCAAGCTTGCTCGCAAAGCGTCCAGCAACTCGCCAACTTCTGTCTCATCGTAAGGTAGAGGCTCGCCTGATCCCCACACAGGTCTCGGCCAAGCTTGATCGATTCGGTATCTGGCTATATGGTGCAAATGTAATTGCGCGACTTGATTGCCTAAGGTCGCAATATTCATCTTATCCGCTGAGAAATAATCTTTCATGAAAACAGCTAGAGCCATCGATTCCCGCCATACGACCGCTTGGTCATCCTTAGAAAGATCAAAAACCTCTTTTACCTTGTGCCTTTCTGGCACTAGGATCATCCACGGAAAACGCGAATCATTAGCCAAGAGTAGTTGACATAGCTGTGTCTTTCCGACGTAAAAACTATCGTTAGCAAGTCGAGAGTCCAGTTCAAACATTTACTATCTTCAAGTCTTCTCCCGCTAAGCTTTCTCGATTTCAGTCCACCATAAAAGTGCCAAGAGCATACAATTCGCGCCTTCTTCAACTTTTTTTACGAAGGCTCAACATTTTCGAAACCTTTACCGTGTTAAGCCATTTTCAACACTATTAGACTCCTCATTTTGATTTTTATCCACCATCAAGCCACGTGCTATCCATCGGCTCGCAACCAGCGAAAATAGTTTAAGTTGGTCAATTAATGCGGCATCCAATTTTTTTATCGCTTCTAACCCTTTCATCTCTATGACCAAATCTATTATTTTGTCCTCCTGCCCGGAACCTACCCATTCGTAAGTCGGATCATTTACAAACTGTGCGGGGAAATTATCAGCAATTAATTGGTCAAACTCTTCTGCCGCCGCCGCTGAGGTGGACGTCAAAAGGCTCTTGACGTCTGAATAATCCAATGGTGTTTCCCAATTCGCCGATGAACTGATATCCAAAAGAGACGCGGCCCAATCCTGATCGCTAAGCATCGATATCATTCTTTGATAATGATACGACTCGATGACACCATGCCGATTCGAGACTAACTGAATACCATTCTTAGTCTCTCCATTCGCGACCATAAGAAACGCGTCAATTGCACTGACGCCTGGAAGTGGAACGGCATGATAAGGCTGAGCCAAATCTCCAATATAATGCAGCCCCCAACCAAGGAATCGCCACCCCCAATAGGGATGTTCGGATTTGAATGCCAATGCCGCTAATTCCCCGAAAAGAACGATCCGCCAGAGCGGATATGTCCTCAAAAGATTTGGTTCGACCAGCCTCGTCAACCAATCTAAATGATAAAACCCCATATGAAACGGAGCTTGAGAACCATACTCTAAATTGGGGTTGCCAAAAGGCTGTGTTCCGAACCCATAACGATGACCGAATTCTGTGCCATTATCGGA
>MDTB01205343.1_pt1 | contig 23094 bp, 16 predicted proteins | sample 811161 | NCBI WGS metagenome assembly MDTB01 (sample SAMN05326650, study PRJNA326480) | marine metagenome | isolation source: seawater | place: Mediterranean Sea | collected 2009
AGCGCAGATCCGTATTCACTGGGAACCCAATACTGTCGTCTTCTGGGACAACCGTGTGGTGCAGCACAGGGCCTCGTGGGATTACTTTCCCGCCCGGCGTCATGGCTACCGGGCCACGATCGTCGGAGAAGCGCCAGTTACCTTTTTGTTGAACTAACCGCCGTTACGTAACACTGTGCCTGAACACGCCCCGGTGTGCTCGTCATCACGCAGGATCACCTGCCCGTTGCAGATCGTCGCCTGGTAACCAATCGCGCGTTGAATGAAGCGGGGTGCACCATGCGGGAAGTCGTTCACGAGCAACGGCTGGCATTCGCCGACACGGTCGATGTCGATTACATTGATATCCGCCTTCTTGCCGACAGCCAGGGTGCCGCGATCAGATAGCGCCAGGATATCGGCGGGTACACTAGTCATTCTTCGTACAGCCTCTTCCAGCGTATAAAGACCCTGGTCACGGTGCCAGTGCGATAACACGAAGGTCGCCCAACCCGCATCGATCATGCCACTGACGTGGGCACCGGCATCACCCAGACCGGGCATGGCCCAGTCAGTGCTGATGACTTCTGCAACATCATCCAGGTTGAGGTTGAATACACGCATATGGAAGCGAACCTGACCCTCTGATTCCAGGCCGAGACGAATCCAGGTTTCCGCCGGGTGTTCACCGGCAGCTTCGGCGATTGCATAGAGACTCTCATCGGGACTGCCAGTGTAGTACGCGCGTTCAGTCGTACCCATGGGGTACCAGTTGCGGGTTTGTTTCCTAACGTAATCAGCGTGTTCATGGTTTTTTAGCTCTTCGACAAGCTGGTTGCGGAACTCGTTGTCACGTAATGCCTTGAGCCTTGTTTCCAAATCCATCTCCCGCAGTTTGTCCCAGCTGGGCGAGTGCCAGAAGTGAGGTGTTGTGAGTCCGCCGACGCCACCGGCGCTGCGCGGCACTGTAAAGGCGGTGATGTTCTTACCTTCAGCACGGAACTGTCGCACAATTTCATCACGGCGTTGTCGCGCGTCAGCAGAAGGGTTGCACACCTCACTGAAGATGGCGGCACGGCACAGCGCCGCTCCCTCACCAATGAGCGCCATCTCTTTCTCGGCCTCAGGGAAGTTCATTACGGTCTGCATGATGCCACCGGCCTTACCAACTGCCTCCGCAATTGCGTGCAACTCCTCGGCTTCTGCAAACGTGCCCGGGACGAGGCGGCCGTCCGGTAGTTTGTGAGCGTGGGCCCGGCTGGTGGAGAAACCCAGGGCTCCCTCTTTAACTGATTGACCGGCCAGTTCTGCAATCTGACGGATTTCGTGTGGGGTGGCTGGTTCCTCGACGCTACGTTCGCCCATCACGTAAAAGCGGATCGCGCAGTGTCCCACCAGGCCTGCGACGTTGACCATGGGTGCAAGGCGCTCTACGGAATCGAGATAGCCGCCGTACGAATCCCAGTCCCAGGGCAGTCCGGAGAGAATGGCCTGCTTGGGAATGTCCTCTACGGTTTCCATCATGCCGGCCAGGAATTCACGGTCTTCTGGGCGGCAGGGTGCAAAGGTAACACCGCAGTTACCGAGCAGGGCCGTGGTCACCCCATGCCAGGTGACAGAGGTGAGCGCCGGGTCCCAGCCGATCTGTGCATCCAGATGGGTGTGCATGTCGATGAAGCCGGGTGTTGCGGCGTTACCATCGGCATCGATTTCCTCGATGCCCTCGGCATCTACCTTGCCCAGAGCAACAATGCTGTCGTTCTCGATGGCGATGTCGCCGATGTACGGGGTACTGCCCGTACCGTCGACAATGTTTGCGTTTCGTATGATCAGGTCGTGTTTCATCTATAAGACAATCTGGTTGAAGAGATGCGATACAGTACCAAAATACTTTTGTGGGGTCTCCCTCTGGCGCGTTGTGGCCGACACATTTAAACTGCGCGGACCAAATACAGTAGCCGGATAGTCAAGATGCAACACAGGTCGACGAGCCTATGAACGATGTGAAGATCATAAACGCCAACATAATCGATGGCAGTGGCGCCCCGTCGTTCTCGGGCGAGCTCGCGATCCGCGACGGGCGTATCGTGGAAGTGGGCGTAACAGTGGGTGATGCGGCACAGACGATCGATGCGAAGGGTCTAGTACTGGCTCCAGGTTTTGTTGATGTGCATACGCACTACGATGCCCAGGTGTTCTGGGACAACACGCTCTCTCCCAGTTGTTATCACGGCGTCACCACGGTTTTTGGTGGTAACTGCGGGTTTTCGATTGCACCGCTCAGCGAAGCTGCGGCACCGTACCTGTTGCGGATGCTGGCGCGGGTCGAAGGTATGCCCGTCACCAGCCTGGAAACAGGTGTGCCATGGAACTGGCAATCTTTTGCGGACTACCTGCAGAGACTGGATGGCAACCTGGGCGTCAATGCCGGGTTCATGGCCGGACACAGCGCGATTCGCCGCGTGGTGATGGGAGAACGCGCCGTTGGTCACGAGTCAACATCGGAAGAGTTAGCGCAGATGCAACAACTGCTGGCGCAATGCCTGGAAGAAGGTGCCATGGGATTCTCTTCGACCATTGCGATCACCCACAATGATGCCGATGGCCAGCCAGTGCCTTCACGTCATGCATCCCACGAGGAGCTGATTGCACTCGCCGCCATCTGTAAAGATTATGCAGGGACGTCGCTCGAATTTCTGCCAGGGCAGGGCATATTCTCGAATGAGGTGATGGACCTGATGACAAAGCTGAGCAACGCTGCGCAGCGTCCACTCAATTGGAATGTGCTGACCGCTGGTAATCAATCCGTGATGGATAATCAACTGTCAGCTGCGGATCGTGCTGTGGCTGCCAGTGCGGACGTGCGTGCGCTGACCAGCGCGCAACCGATGACCCTGCGCATCAATCTGCATTCGGGATTTGTGTTTGATGCTTTGGAGGGATGGGCACCGTTGTTTGAGCTGTCGGTAGAAGACCGCCTGGAACGATTGAAAGACCCTGCGGAGAGGAGGAAGCTCGATGCGTCGGCGAGATCCGGTGGACTGTTCACGTCGCTTGCCAAGTGGGGCAACCTGACGGTGCATGCCACCATGCTTGAGAAGAACAAGTCCTTTGAGGGGCGTGCTGTCGGTGACATTGCCGGGGAGCTTGGTAAGGACCCGTTTGACGCCATGCTGGATCTGGCGGTGGAGGAGGGTCTGCGGACCTCATTTATTCCGATGACGGGTGCGAATGATCCTGCATTGTGGCCTATCCGCGGGAAACTCTGGCAGGATGATCGCACGGTGATTGGTGGATCGGACGCCGGTGCGCACCTGGATATGATCGATACCTTTGCCTTTTCCACAGCGGTTTTGGCGCAGGGTGTACGGGAGCATCAGGTGATTGGACTTGAACAAGCGATACACCAGCTCACCCAGGTGCCTGCAGAACTGCTGGGATTAAAGGAACGCGGTATGATTCGGGAAGGCTGGTTCGCAGATCTTGTCATCTTTGATCCGGACACCATCGGTGCCAGCGACTTCTACCTGCGTCATGATCTTCCCGCGGATGAACCACGTATCTATGCTGATGCTGTGGGGATTCGTGATGTGTTTGTTAATGGTGTGCAGATCATCGAAAGCGGTGAGCACACGGGGGAGCTGCCGGGAATCGCTTTGCGTTCCGGCAGGGATACGGTTACGCCGGCCATGCGGCGGCCTTAAGTTATATTGGAAGGACCAGATTAGGAGAAAGGCATGCAGTCTCAGAATACTTCACCCTACGCGCCGGTTGATCAGACCGATGTTGTGATCGAGGGGCTGGATATTGGTGCCGCGGTCGGGGAAATCCACGCCCAGGGATATACCGTGGTGGAGCAGTTTGTTGCGTCCGATGTCATGGATCCCATCCGGGAGGCGTTCGATACCGAGGTGCCGATCACCGAGATGCGCTTTCTCGGTTCTACCACCGGTAATACCTGGCGTGCGCACAACCTGCTGGCAAAGACGCGCGCCATTGACGAATTGTTACTGGACCCACGCCTGCGCGCCCTTGTGCAAGGTGTCATTGGCAAGTACTGTCAGATTAATATCGCCACCCTCTTCAATACGCTGCCAGGTGAATTCAAACAGGATCTGCATCAGGACGACGGCCTGTGGCCGATCCCGCGCCCGCATCCCTCGTTCCTGTGTAATCTGCTGATCGCCTTTGATGACTTCACGATCGAGAATGGCGCCACCCATGTGGTGCCACACAGTCATACCTGGACAAAGCCGGTAGACCAGAACATTGAATCCAAGCAGGTCGAGATGAAATCAGGCAGTGCGATTTTCTGGGAAGGTGGACTCTGGCACGGCGCTGGCGCCAACCAGACCACTGACGAGGAACGAATGGGTCTCTTCATCAGCCATCTCGTGAGCTATCTCAGACCATCTGACCTGCAACTCGTGTCGGTGCCAAGAGAAGTCGTGCGTGAGATGCCGCACAAACTGCAACGTTTGCTCGGATACTATCCCTTTGGCAATGGCGTGGATGGACGCGATCCCTTACAGACCTTACACGATGGCATTGTTGTTCATCCGGATGCGCGACCCGCCGAACACTGGCGCGCTGGTCGCAAATAATCGTAGCGGATGATGTTCTAAGCCGTCGGTACTCAGCAGACAGTTAATACTAATCGTAGACTTCTCGCGCAGTTTCCCAGCGATTGATTTTGTCCCAGTCATAGCTCACGCCCAGTCCGGGCCCCTCGGGTACCGGGACGCATCCGTCCTCACCGACATTGTCGAGTTGATCGCCGTAATCGTCAGCATAGATGGGTGGTTGAAATACATTCCAGGCCCCCCTGGGCGGTCGCACCAGACCGAGTTCGTAGAAGTGCGTATTGATGATGGCAGCCATGCAGTGGCGATGTATTGGACCTGCCGTGTGCAATTGTACTTCCATGCCTATTGCATCGCAGAAGTGTGCAAGCTTCATGGTACCAGTGATGCCGCCGTCCAGCTCCGGGTCGATATGCATGATGTCGGTGCCCCCGGCGAGTACGAAGTCAGCTTTCTGTTCAAAGCCCCGTATGTGTTCGGCGATTAACATGGGCGTTTTGATGAAATCGCGTAGTCGTCTATGGGCAACGGCACTGGAGGATGCATCCCGGTAGGGATCCTCGTACCAGAAAAACCCGAGGTCATCACATGCACGTCCCACCTCCACCGCGTCCATGAATGATCGGAGTGTCGACCCAGGGTCGTTCATCAGTTTCATGTCATCGCCTACACGGTTTCGAACAGCCGTCATGATGCCGATTTCGGACTGAGTGTTGCCATCGTGGAAGCTATGAATCTTATAGGCTGAAATCCCTTGCGATTTACAGTCCTCAGCAAAGTTCGCGTAACTCTCAATACTGTCCAGACTACCAGGGACCTTTTGCCCGGGATAGGTGCTTGCATACACCGGTAGGCGTTGCCTGGAAGCCCCCAGTAATTGTGCAACCGACACATTGTATTTCTTCCCAGCCAGGTCCCACAGGGCAGAGTCCAATGCGGCAATACCGACTTTGTCATAATGACGGAAGTTGATCTTGAGCCTTTCAAAAATCTGCTCGCGATGTTCTGCGTTCTGGCCGATCAACGCGGGTGCCATACTCTGGACCTGTGCCAGGGCGTGGGGGGTAGCGCCGAAATGGGGCGCGTAGGCACCGCGCAGCCCATCATCGGTCTCGATCGTTACGACGAACTTGGTCAGTTTCTGGGTGCCACCTTTCTGGTAGATGCCAATATTTGGACCGAGATCATCTATTTGATATGTGTACTTCTGTACCGTGATTCGTTTGATCGTGCTCATCGTACTAACCCATTCTCATGCCATTAGAAAAAACAACTGAAGGAAAACACCAAACCTCTGATCATTCAAGCGCCGGCCCGTCCTGCGTTTACTTGCGTGACCTCGCGGCTGGGACTGGTACAATTGTGTTTTGCCAGAGGACTTTGGAAGATGCCGATTGACTTTGAGCCGGTTGATCCGACGCAGGCGCGGACCTTGACGGTTGAGCAGGTCGAACAATTCAACGAGGCAGGGTATATCAGTCCTCTCGAAGGGCTCGCTCCTGCTCCTGCTGATGCCGGGCGCCAATATTTCGATTATCTTCTGTCCAAGGTGCGCGCGATGGGAGATCCGCGTAACGCCTATTCCCTTATGGGCTATCAGAATCGGTGCAAGGGTATTTACGACCTTGCATTGACCCCGTTGTTTCTTGACTATGTCGAGGACCTGCTTGGACCAGACTTTGTGATGTGGACTAGCCACTATTTTTGCAAGGAGCCACACGACCCCAAGAGAGTGCCCTGGCATCAGGATGCAACCTACTGGCCGGTTCGCCCGACTCGCACGGTTACCATCTGGCTGGCTATTGATGAGGTGACAGTCGAGAACGGCCCTATGCGATTTATACCAGGTAGCCATCAGGGCGGTAAGGTCGACTGGGAGGTCGCAAAGGGAGAGACGGCACTGGCACAGGAAATCATGGATGTCTCCTCGTATCCTGATCCATTTGACAACGTGTTAAAGCCAGGTCAGATCTCTATTCATACCAGCACGTTGATCCATGGCTCTGAACCCAACAATACTGATCAGCGGCGATGCGGGCTGACATTGCGTTATGTACCGTCTTCCTCTAGCGTCAAACCCGGTTCTGAAGCAACGCTTACCAACGCCGTGGTGTGTCGGGGTGACCCCGGTGCGTGGCGGGTTAATCCACGTCCACTGGATGATGACGTAACGCCGATTAACGATGCGTATAGGGATTAGAGTCCTGCAAAGACTCTGGAAAGATGAACTCTGGCAAGGCGGTGGCGCCGAGCGAGATGACTCGACGGTGTTGTTTTTTTGAGGAAAGATATGAACGATGGAGAATCCCTGCCTTCGGGCCCGATGGGAACAGTTGCCGCAACAAGGGTGAAAAGACCGTCAGACCGGCGGGACATCGCTAGAGATATTCTTGCGCAAGATGGGGAACTGGTGCGCGGCAGCTTCGAACCTGCAGTCTATCAATCAGTGACGATTTGCGGGATTAGCCTCAAACTCGAACCCGTTGCGCCAGCTCTCGGCACCATCGTGCACGGCCTCGACCTGCAGAAAGATATTGAGCATCCCGAGATTGTCGCCTTCCTGAGGTCATTGTGGCTGGACAGACGGGTGATCATGTTCCGTGACCAGGCGCACCTTACTCGTCTGGACCAGGTTCGTTTTGCCGAATGTTTTGGCGAGCTGGGAGCACACCACGGCGAGCGAGACCATGTTCCCCAGGTACCAACCTGGCCGCCAACGCCAGAAGAGCATGAAGATATCCTGTTGATCATTTCCGATGAAGAAAACGTCCAAACCGTCGCCAGTCAGTGGCATTCGGACGCTACCTGGTCAACCCGCCCGCCCATGGGATCGATCCTGCTTTGCCGCGAAGCACCACCGATAGGCGGCGATACCAGCTTTTGTGATTGCCACGGTCTATGGGAAGGGCTATCGGACGAGATGAAGGCACAGGCGCTTAAACTCAAGGCCCGGCATAAAGGGCACCCCCACCATGCCATGAACGGTGTTCTGCCAGAAGCCATTCACCCTGTGGTTTGCACGCATCCGGAAACAGGACGAACGACGCTTTTTGTGAACCCCATCTTCGTGAACGGTTTTATCGGTGAGGGTGAATTCAGCGATGGATTGAGTGACGAAGAAACCCGTCAATTACTCGCAAAGCTACTGGAGAGACTGGGGAAGCCTGAAGTCACCTGTCGCTTCCGTTGGGCACCGGGGTCCATCGCGATGTGGGACAACCGGGCCGTTCAACACTGCGCCACTGGGGATTTCTGGCCACATCAGCGGTTGATGGAACGAGTGACCATCCTTGACTACGAAAAGGATCGGCGCACGCCCCATTACGACGGTTGATACTTACGAGACTAGGTGAGCCTCTACCATACGCGAGCCACTACAGTCGAGCCATTACAATAGAGTAAGCTTGCGCCGATGGAGCGAGCCTATAGTCAAATCAAAGTACGGGAAGGACGCGTCCCGTTATCGAGCAAAGTCTTTCAAGGCTTTGGCGCAATCGCGGATAGCCATTCCCAGTTTGCGTTCAACGCCCTCTTGTTACTCTACTACAATCAGGTCCTCGGCATATCTGCGACAGCAGTAGCAACTGTGCTTGCCATTGCAACGGTGATCGACGCGATTACCGACCCGCTCATGGGCGCATTTTCGGATCGACTGAAGAGCAGGCTGGGTCGACGACACCTGTTGATATACATTAGCGCTGTGCCATTGGGTGTGATGATGTTCCTGCTGTTCTCACCCCCTGCGTTTCTGACCGACACTCAGCTCGTTGGTTGGCTGTTCTTTTCGGTGATTGGATTGCGCCTGGCATTCACTGTCTTCCATGTACCCTGGAGTGCGCTTGCCATGGAATTCAGTATGGACTATGCCGAACGCACGGAGATTGTTGCCTGGCGCCTGGTTTCAGGCTGGATCGGTGGCGTCGCATTCAGCTTTGGTATGTATACCCTCGTTTTTGCCGGTAGCGAAGCGTTTCCCCAGGGACAGCTCAATCCGGACAGTTATCCGACCTTTGCTGTCTTTACCGGACTCTCGATGACGTTCTGGTGTTTGGCCACAGCGCATCTAACCCGGAATCAGATTCCTTATTTGCTCCAGCCCGTAGAACCGACAAACTTCTCGTTGCCAACCATGTTAAAACAAGTCTGGGCAGCTATCTTGAATCCCTATTATCGAAAAGTGGTCATCGCCTTTTTGACATTCGCAGCGGTGGCAGGCTTTGGCGGCGTATTCGATGCGCTTATGAACACATTTTTCTGGCGTCTTGCCGGTGAGGATCTGCGCTGGTTTGGTTTTGCCATCTTTGGTGCTGCGTTGGGCATATTTCTGGCGACCAGGCTGCAAAAATACTATCTCAAACAACATATCTTGATCGGTGCTTTCCTGGTCAACATGGTGCTCGCGATACTCAAAGTGAGCTTACGGTTTCTGGATTGGGTGCCGGAAAATGGTGATCCAATGTTGGTCTGGGTGTTAGTGGGCCAGGAAGTGCTGCAAGTCATTTCCGCCACCGTTGCGATGACCGTGTTGCCGTCCATGCTCGCTGATCTCGGTGATCATCAGGAAGCGCGGACGGGCGAACGCCAGGAGGGTGTCCTTGCCTCAGTGCTCGGATTCGCCGCAAAGTCGACTTCCAGTATCGGGTTGATACTCGGCGGTCTGGTACTCGATCATTTCGTCGGGATGCCTGCGGGGAGCGCTAACGAGACCATTGAACCGGACGTGTTGTTTCGATTGGCGATAGCGGATGGGATCATCGCCAGCCTGCTGATGCTGATACCAATATCCATATTGGCAACCTACAAACTATCTCGTACTGAAATCGAGGAAATCCAGGAAAAACTGAAAGCCAATCGCCAACGCGCGGTAGACACTTAATATCTTGTCTAACATCCGCGTTTGTTATGGTGTGGCTCCCTCAATTTTTGACTTCACCAAAGAATATACGAGAATATATTCAGACGCCTGTCCGATGAGACGCCAATGAGTGCGAGATCTATCCTTCCCGGAGAAATGCCCGGGGCCGATCCTGCAACATCTAATACCCTACCGGGTAAAGCCTATACCGATGCGACGTTTCTCGACCTTGAGATCCGCGAGCTCTTCCATAAGACTTGGCACTACGCGGGTTGGATTGGTGATTTGCAAGACACAGGTAGCTACATCACCGCCTCGCTGATGGATCAGAACGTCATCATCATCCGCAACCGGCAAGGCACACTCGCGGGGTTCCACAACGTGTGTCAGCATCGTGCCCACGAATTACTGAACGGCAAAGGGCGCGTCACCTCTATCACCTGCCCATATCATGCATGGACCTACAATCTGGAAGGTAACTTGAAGCGCGCACGCGGCAGCGAGACTACCGGAGATTTCGATACCGGCAGTATCGCTCTCAAGCCCGTCAAGATCGAGGTCATCGCGGACAAATTCGTCTTTTTCAACCTCGATATGGATGCAGACCCTTATGCACCCCAGATTGAGTCGTTCCTGAACGACCTGCGAGCTGAGATTCCCGATTTCGACAGTCTCATGAGGGTAGAACCCAATCCAATTCCTTCTGGCGGCTACAACCCTCTTGGGGGAATGTACCCAATTCGGGCCAACTGGAAGGTCGTCATGGAGAACTTCCTCGAATGCTACCATTGCCGCGGTACCCATCCAGGATTCACCGCAGACCTGACGCTTGACGATCTGACCTATGAAGGTCACGAAAACTGGGCAAAACAGAAGAGTGGAACGCGTCGCGAGAACCATGGCAACGTCATATTCTGGACGCTGTTCCCAAACCTCACCCTGGGCTTCGCATCGGGCGAGCCCTCCGCACTGTTTCTGCTCGAGTTCGCGGTACCCAAAGGACCGGAGTCCACACAGCCCGGAAATTTAGACTACTATCGCCTGCCCGGAGACGAAGATGGTCGAAGCTTGCAGCCGGATTGGGGTCCATTGGGATTGGAAGACAAGCGCCTGTGTGAATCCGTTCAACGCGGCCTCCACTCGATTGGCTACGGCCAAGGTCGCTACATCTACGATCCTGACAATGGCGAGGTGACCGAGGAGGCGGTGCACGCATTCAATCGTTTCGTCCTGACCAGGATGAATCTCACCTGAGCATAAGCTTCGACGCATTGGGGTCCGTCAGCGGTGCTATCCCCAATCCGCGTCAGTCATAGAGTGGCGTTGAGCAAGCCGCCGCGTTAAATTTGTACCGATCCAACCTGGGAGCGCTAAACCATGAGTCAGTTCACCGACATTGAATACACAGTAGAAGCCCCGTCTGCGCTCATTCGATTGAATCGGCCAGACCAACTCAATGCTTTTACCCGCCATACGTTACGGGAGATTCGCGAAGCGATAGAACTCGCCGCTAACGATGTAAACGTAGTGGGTATCGTCATTACGGGTACCGGTAGAGCGTTCAGCGCCGGACTCGACATGGCCGAACTGGCAGCAACGACCAGCGCCGGTGCGCCACCCGCAGCTGCCGCAGAAGATGTCCTGCCAGGTATATTCAGCTACCTCATTGAGACCCCAAAACCGGTGATCGCGGCGCTAAATGGTGTCGCCGCAGGCGGTGGACTGGTACTTGCTCTGATGAGTGATCTGCGTTTTGCCGCCGAGTCCAGTTCGCTGACTACGGTCTTTCTAAAACGTGGCCTGATCGCTGAGCATGGTACAAGTTGGTTATTGCCCCGCATGGTGGGCGTTAGCCGCGCGCTCGATCTGTTATGGATGAGCGACAAAATCACTGCAGCTGAAGCCGCATCCATTGGCCTGGTAGACCGGGTAGTTGACGGTGATCCGGTGGATGCAGCCCGTGACTACATTGGACGCCTTGCAGAAACATCTGCGCCCAAAGCGATTGCCGCGAGTAAGTCTCTCGTCTATCGTCATCTTGGCACGGACTACACCCAGGCACTTAAAGAAGCAGAAAGCATGCAGAACGAATTTGTCACGGGACCGGATGCCATTGAGGGTGCCAAATCTTTTATCGAGCGTCGCCCACCCAGGTTTGAGCGGATTGGATCGGACAAGAACTAGCTGATCACTCGATGATAGTAGCTTTTCGCGGATCCAGCGCATCCCGGAGCGCCTCGCCAATAAAGATGAGCAATATCAGCATGGTGGCGAGTGTCAGGAAAGCAGATACACCGATCCAGGGAGCGGTGAGATTAGCTTTCGCTGCCGATAGCAAACGACCAAACGAAGGGGAGTCGAGGGGCAACCCAAAGCCCAGGAAATCGAGCGCGGTTAATGTTGTTATGGATGTGTTAAGAATAAATGGCAGATAGGTCAGCGTAGCAACCATTGCGTTGGGCAGGACGTGACGCACCATAATGGTCCGATTGTTCACACCCATGCTGCGTGCCGCACGGACAAACTCGAAATTGCGGGCCCGCAGAAACTCCGCACGCACCACCCCCACCAACGTCATCCAGCTGAACAGCGAGAGAATCGCCAGTAACCAGAAGACATTGGGTTCGACGAAACTGGCCAGGATGATCAATAGAAACAACACCGGTAACCCGGCCCATATCTCAACTATCCGTTGACCAATCAGGTCGACCTTGCCACCGAAGTACCCCTGCAGTGCACCCACCAGCACGCCGATACTGGCGGAGATGATAGTCAGCGATACGCCAAAGATGACCGAGAGTCGGAAAGCGTACAGGAGTTTTGCGAAAACGTCGGTACTACCGCCGTCAGTACCGAGCCAATGTTCCTTGCTGGGAGGGCTGGGGTAAGGCGGTCCCAGGGCCCAATCGATCGTGTTGTAGTTGTAGCGGACAATGGGCCAGACAGCCCAGCCTCGCCGCTCTATTTGCTCCAGCAGGAATGGATCCAGATAGTAAGCTTCAGTTTCCAGTACACCGCCCAACTCAACCTCTGAGTAAGTTATCCAAACCGGGAAGTAAAGATCGCCATCGCGAGACATGACTATCGGCTTGTCGTTGGCAATGAATTCAGCCATCAGGGAGATCAGGAACAGGACTGCAAAAATCTGCAGGGAGCGATAGCCGCGTTTGTTGGCCTTGAAGTTGGCCAGGCGTCGTTGATTCAGAGGTGTCAGCATGGCTATTCGCGTGTCTCAAAGTCGATACGTGGATCAATCAAGACGTAACACATGTCGCCGATGATCTGCATGATCAGACCGATCAGGGTGAAACTGAACATGGTGCCGAACAGAATGGGGTAGTCCCGTTTAATGATGGCGTCATAGCCAAGCTTCCCGATACCTTCAAGTGAGAAGATCACCTCGATCAGCAAGGCGCCGGTGAACAGGATGCCGACGAAGGCGGCGGGGAATCCGGCAATGATGATCAACATCGCGTTGCGAAAAATATGACCATACAGAATGCGACCTTCCGTCAGCCCCTTGGCGCGTGCGGTCAACACAAACTGCTTGTTGAGCTCCTCAAGAAAACTGTTCTTGGTCAGCATGGTTAAGGTCGCGAATCCACCAATGGTCAACGCCGTCAACGGCAGCGCCAGGTGCCAAAGGTAGTCACGAACCTGCTGCATGAAGGTCATGTCATCAAAGGTATCCGATATGAAGCCCCGAAGCGGAAACCAGTCGAGATATGAGCCACCGGCAAAAAAAACGATCAGGACAATCGCGAAAAGGAATCCCGGGATTGCATAGGCCGTAAAGATGAGCACACTGGTCCATATATCGAAACGCTGTCCGTCTTTAACCGCCTTGGCGATCCCGAGCGGTATCGAAATGGTATAGATAAGTAACAGTGACCAGAGTCCCAACGACACTGATACGGGGAGTCGTTCGATCACCAGTTCCACGACTGCTCGATCCTGAAAGTAGCTGAAGCCGAAATCCAGCGTCAGGTAGTTACCCATCATCGTCAAGAACCGGATGTGGGCGGGCTTGTCAAAACCAAACTGCTTCTCCAGTCTCTCCAGCATTTCAGGGTCAAGTCCGGAGGCGCCCGAGTAAGCGCTCTCGGCGGGCGGGCCCATGGAGCCCGCGGTTGAAACCGATGCGGTAGTGGACATGTTCCCGAGCCCCGCCATGCTCGCGATTGCCTGTTCCATTGGGCCGCCAGGAGCAAACTGAATGACGCAAAAGTTGATCAGCATGATGCCAAACAATGTAGGCAGCACCAGCAGCAGACGTTTGATCAGATAGTTAGCCATCAGTTTTGTCCGCGGAACGCCCTGACGGCGTTCGCGCGTTCCTCGTGCCACCACCAGGTGTCGATATGGGCCAGACGTAGCAGACGATCGTGCTCTGGTTGACCGTAGTTGTTCCAGTAGGCGATCGCGTGCCGTGTCTTCGACAGCGCGGGTATCCAGTAGTAGTTGTGTAGCATGACCCGGTCTAAAGCACGAACTGCAGTGACGTAGTCGCTCCAGGTTTCGGCGAGGGTAATCGCGTCAATCAGTGCGTCGATTGCCGGATCTTTCAGATTGGACCAGTTGCTACTGTACTCCTTTTCAGCCTCGCTGCTGGCGAATGAGTTCTTGATCAGCAAAGTGGGCAGGTTGTCGGGCAGGAACCAGATGGAACCTGCGTCAAAGTCGCCGGAACGCATGCGATTCAGCCAATTGCTGACCTCGGGTGATTTGATGGATGAAGAGATTCCCAGGCGTGTCAGTAGGGTCGTCAGCGGGATGAACGACTGTCCCAGAGCGGGAGAGACAGCGACGAACCTGATCTCGAATGGTTCGCCCGTTTCACCATGGACCAACTGATTGTCCTCTATCACCCATCCCGCTTCCTTCAACAGTCGGGCTGCCTCAAGCAGGTTTGCACGCGACCAGCCTGCACCGGTATTGGGTTGGGGCTTGTAGGCTTCGGTAAAAACCGTCTCGGGAATTTGGCTCCGCAACGGATTGAGCAGCTTGAGTTCGGCATCACTGGGTAGACCGGAGGCGGCCATTTCCGAGTCATGGAAAAAGCTGGTTGCCTGTTCAAAGAATTCATAGGATCGCCGGTTAGTCCAATCCGCGTCGCCCAATAGCCAGAGGGCTTTACGCACGCGGATGTCCTGGAATCGCGGCTGCTCCATGTTCCAGAACATAGGCCACCACAGCCCCGCTGGACGGGCCAGTTTGTGTTCCTTCTTGATCATATGACCTGCATCGACGGCTGGAATGTCGTAAGACGCGAACCAGGTGCGAGATACATTCTCGACGTGGATGTCGACAAGATTGCCCTTAATGGCTTCGGTCTGAATCTGATCGTCCTGAAAGTAGTCGAATTTCACGACGTCGAAGTTATAGCGGCCCACGTTGACCGGAAGGTCCTTGCCCCAGTAGTCCTCGACTCGTTCGAACTCGATCCATTGGCCGATGGAAAAGCGACCAATTTTGTAGGGTCCAGAGCCCAGCGGTGGATCCACCGTGGTCTTTGACAGATCACGGCTTTCCCAATAGTGACGGGGTAGTATCAGAATGCCACCCAGGCGAATGGGGATTGAGGGATCCGTACGAAGTTCGGGCGGGACTCTAAACAGAAACTCACGATCGTTGATTTTCTCGATGGTAAAAGGCTTGAGCGACGACACAATATTCGGGGAGGCATCGGAAGCGTAAAACTTGAAAGAGAACACCGCATCGTCGGCGGTAATCGGCTTGCCATCATGCCAGCGGGCCCCTTCACGTAATTTGAAAGCAACCCAGCTCTTGTCGTCCGCAATGGCGATGCCTTCTGCCAGTCGTCCGTAATGTGTCGCTGGCTCATCAAGCGCCGGAACCATGAGCGAGTCCCACAACAGATTCTGGTCGCGGCTCCAGAAGTCCAGGCCCCCGGCCATTTGACCCTTTTGAGTGGCGGGATTGAAGTTATCCCAACTACCCATCTGAGGGACGCGAATCCGCCCGGCCTTGGGGGCGTTCGGGTTTACGTAACCAAAGTGTTCAAATGTTTCGTCATAGGCCGGTTGGGAGAGAAATGCATAGCCGTGCTGATATTTTATCGGGGCACCGTCCTGTGCGAAAGCGACAGCCAATGGGCATAGCAGTGCCACGCTCACCGCGATCAGACGACACAGACACATCCTGTAGATCGGGTATCTCAATAGTTCCCCATACATAAATACCAAGCGGCGTACGATATGGGCTGCGACTGGATTGATCAACCCGTCGGCACACGGAGAAGTCCAGCCTTGATAAGAAACTATTCCTCTGTATCGAAGTACCAGGTGGCCGGGTGATATGCCAGCGTCCACCGATTGTCCCAACCCCAAATACCGCTGGGCACCACATTTTTCAAGCGGCGCGATGTGACAACAGGATGTGGGGCGAGGCCCACAGTCCCGATAGTCCACAGGTTTTCGGCCGCTGTCCGCAGGATATGCTTGCCGGCCGCAAGCCGCTCTGCAGGATCCGTGGTGGTACGTAGTACGTCCGACAAACGTTGTAACTCAGCCATGGATGGTGGCGGCTTTTCTCCCAGGCGCCCGTCTGTGAGGAAATAACGTACCCAGTCGTTCCAAAGAACACTGTCCCAGTTGAGTTGCATGGGTACGAACCATCTCGGCATCACTGGAAAGAGAATGTCGGTGCTGAAATCAGAGTGCCAGACCGTCATTTGCATTGCCCCGGCCTGAGCTCTTGTTGATTGCAGGGAACGGTCCACCAATTTTAAACGGATGTCGATCCCAACCGTACGCCAGTAATGGGAGACCAGTTCCATGTTGATTCCCTTGGGCGTTTCAAAATCGAGAAACTCCAGCGTGATGATGAGTTCGGATCCGTCAGGATATTCCCGCACGCCGTCGCCATTCGTGTCGAGCAATCCAATCTCGTCAAGCAGAGCATTGGCTCGATCCGGATCGAATTGCGCGTGTTTGGTGGCGAACTGCGGTTCGTAAAACATACTGGTGGGATGTACTGTCACCTGGTGTGGAACGCCGCGACCGAAGTAAATGATCTCGTTCATTTCTTCGCGGTTAATGGCATACGAGAGCGCGTGGCGAAATCGTTTGTCCCAAAAGAGTTCGCGCAACTGCCTGTTTTCGTGGTTGTAGTTGAACTGGATCGCAACGTCGCTGGTGTGCAGCCGCCGCCAGATATTCACCCTGGCGAGACCGTTGCGCTCGCCAAGTTTCAGCAGAGGAATGTCCTGAGTACGCAGCGCAAACGAAGCGAAATCCAGCTGACCCGTGGAAGCCTTAGCGGTCACGAGTTCGGAGTTGTCCCGGATGACCTCTGCCTCTATAGCATCGATGTAGGGAAGTTGTTGGCCCCGGGGGTCGACCTTATGGTAGTAGGGATTGCGCTCGAAACGCATGAAGAGGGGTGTGCGGCTGACCGTCCGGTATGCTCGGAGCGTTGGTACATTAACGCTCTCCTCTATCGTAGAGTCGCGCAGGGCGCCAAAATATGCCATCCAGGAAATCATGCCGCGAGCTTTGATTCGCGTGTTCAGTTCGTCGCGGTCAACGAATGCAGGGTGCCAATGCTTGAGATAGTGTTTCGGATCAACCATATGACTGCCGTAATTCGCGATCATATTGACGAACAGTGGATTGGGCCCCTCGAAAACGTATTGAAACGTGAGATCGTCAATTTTGACAACTGAGCCCCCGGCAAAGAGTCGGTGAGTGACCGGCGCCATCTCCTGATTCATCCAGATATGATCGAACGTGAACGCGAAGTCGTCACTGGTGAGGGGCGCGCCGTCAGACCACTTCAGTCCGCGCCTGAGGGTGATGGTAATCGTGCGTCCGTCGTCACTTACCCGCCAGTTTTTCGCGAGATTAGGCAGCAGCGTACTCATGTCCGGTGAAATGGTGAGGGCCGCTTCCCAATTGGAGAACATCCAGGCGTCGCCCAAAGTGATCCGGGCCGTACCGCCATACTTACCGATCTTTTTGTGCGGGACGATAACGAGCGGGTCGTCCGGTAGTCGCTTGTCTACTGACGGCAGGCCTCGACCGGCCAGCAGCGGACTCTCGGAGAATGACGTAATGCCTACTTCACTGGCAGTCTGCGGTGCGTACCAGGCATCTGGATAATCGTTGCCCTGGGTGTCTGCCAACGTGCTCAGACTGTAGAGGATGACCGGTAAGCCAGGCAGCAACCACTTACGCATAGTGACGTCCCGCTCCAGCGCTCATATACCTAAGTACCAATTACAGGACACACAGGACACTAATACAGGACACTAATTACACGACACTAATTTACAGAACACTAGGGCGTATACCAGATCGGGCTGGTGTAGGCCCGTTCCTGTGTTGTTAGGGGAAAGTCTTCACGTGCACGCGCTTCATTTTTAAAGAACTTGCGATCATAGGCGCTCCAGCGCGGCGTTGGAATCTCAATAACCCTTACGTAATAGAACGCATCTTCCTTGGGGTCGAAGTTCGGGTCGGACCACACGACGGCCAGTTCCGGATCGCCGATTGTGTTGGTGTAGCTGAGACTCTCGATATCCACCGTGGAACCGACGGGTGCCACCTTGCCTTGCATCGGGATTTCACGACCATCTGACACCGCGACATCGTAAACCTGTTCGTTCATTGCCCCATCTGTTGACCGCCAACCCTTGATGACCTGTACGCGGTCCAGGTTCGCGCCATCCGGGTCCTTGACCGCACGAATCAGGAACGTGGGAGATTCGCCTTTAGGTGCTGAAGCAAGATCGCCACCCATGGGTACGCCACGCTGGTATCCAATTTCAGCCAGTTTCGAGCTGAACGCATCGGCATCCGTGTAGTTCCAGCCACCAAAAAACCGTACGGTCATTCTGGGCCCCGTTGTGGCATAGGTCTCTTTCCTCCGCATGGCAGCGAACAGGGCCTCCCGGGTATTTTCGGCCGCCCAGACGGCGGCATAACCCGAGGCGGCAAATTCAGGTTGAAACAGACTGCGGAACGTATTCGGTTCGTACAGGGAGTAGGTCCCCCAGAAATTATCTTCCTCCGCTGCCGCGAGCGAGGTGTGCGAATCCGTAGAACCGATCATGCCGAATTTGAATGGATTGATACCCAGCTCTGCCTTCAGGGCCAGACCCCGCTTTAACGCGGGACGTGTGAAGTCACCTCGCTTTCGCTTAAACCATTCCTCATCGAATGTGATGTTATCCGTGTTGGCGCCTCCCCAGCTGTGCCAGGTCTCATAGTCGGCAAATTCGTCGTCTGGCGACAAGGGTGGATATGCCTCTCCATCACCTTTGTACTGGGTGACCTCGTTCAGCGGCTCCCATTGTGCCCTTGTTTTGGCGTATCCGCGGCTCAGAGGTTCACCTTTGAAATTGGTAAGTGCAAAGGTCGCACCACCCGAGATGTTGGCGTTGTGTGGGATTGCTATGGCATCACCGCCCGTGGTCTCCGCATAGTTCGCCAGATAGGCCCACAGTTCCTCCGGGTCAGGGCTGTCCAGCTTTGAAAAAGGCAGTACCTGCGACACCTTGGCAGGACCGTCCCGGAAAATCACATTCCTGTGCTGCGCGCCGTTGGTATCGGCGCTCCACTCGTATCCGATCAGTGCGGTAAACCGGCCAGGCTCATTGTGACGCTCGGCGCTGGCAATGGCCTCTTGCCACACCGACTTCCTGAATGCGGGTTCTGCTCTTGGCTCGAGGAAGTAACCCCATAGATTATTCTTGCCGCCGGTGTTGCGGAACACTGTCATCACGGCGGTCCTGAACCCATGGAAGTCAGAATCCAGGGCCTTGCCGATATTCACTTCGTTGTCCTCGAGACGCGCCAGCCAGGTCTGCCCCTGTTCAGTCTCAAGCAGTAGCGGGTCGCGTGCTGCAAGACGTGCCATCACACCCATATTGATCGCATGGTCCGCCACCATCAGAAAATCGAGGGGTCGCCGCAGTCTCGTCTCCATACCACTATGCATCGTGATCACCTCACCCTTGGCAAAGCGGTAGGCTTCATTCGGACCAAGGGTTTGGTCCCCCATGGCATACGCGTCGTTGGAGAGGTTGGTGTGCACGTGGGTATCCCCGAAGTACACCTGGTCCGGATAGGCTATGCGAACATTTGGTGAATAGGATTCTGGCGCATTTCCGGGTGTGACCTCAGGCATCCAGTTCGGATCCTCTTGAGCACAAGCGGTTACCGCGACTCCCATCAACGAACATAGTGCCAGGCGGTATACCCGTCGCGACCAATCGTGGGCCTTGAGCCAGCCCTTTTTTCCTACAGTCGTTCCTACAGTCGTTCCTATCGTCATTTCATCTCCCCGCAGATCGATTGTCACATCACACCCGTATGAGCGCGCCAGCATAGCGGCCATGATCGGGCGCTTCAACTGGCTGAATTCAATGATGGTCGCCAAACGTAGGCGCTACCTAGCTGAAACGTTCCTTAATAACGGCGAGTGGATCGCGGCCGTCCGATAGTCCCAGCACACGGTGATGTTGGTAGCCAAGCAGTCGCTGTAGCCGCTCGGGCCGGCTAAGTATCTCGGCCGGCGGAATGCTGACGAACAGGTTTTCCTGCTGGCGTAACCAGCCAAGGTTGTAGTTGATGTTCAATGCGAGTCTTTCGTGGGCGCTGGTGTTGGCACCGCCACCGTGCCAGGTGGCACCGTCCCAGGCGAGCAGTGCCCCGGCTGGCATGCTGACTGCTGTTCGTGGAGCAGACTGGTCCACCGGTTCGGCAGAAAGGTGACTGCGCGGAACCAATGTCGTGCCGCCGTTCTCCGCCGTAAACGGGTCTATTGCGAGCAGAGTATTGAGCACGAACGGCTGATGCGGCCGCTGTACTGGCCAGTGCCCGTCGTCCTGATGCAGGGGTTGGGCAGTCTCGCCGGGGAAGATCTTGATCATGGTGGCGATGGATAGCTGAAAGTCAGGACCCAGAATGCCTTCGACCAGCTCCAGCAGTCGAGGGTCGATGACGATGTCATCGAACGCTGTGCTTCGCCCGAGTAGATTGCGGGCCCGCTTGGTGCGCGTGCCCCAGTATTGCTGTTCCCCGAAGTCGATTGCGGCTTCAATCTCGGTGAGGGCTCGCCTCGATTGGGCTAACTGCGCTTCCGACAGGAAGCCCTCGATGACTGTAAAGCCCTCGGTCCTGATTTGTTCGATGTGAGATTGCATGCTGAAGTCGTAACGGAGTTGACAGATTACCTGATTCCAGATCGGTTATAATGTAACAGGGCAGCGGCTCTGGTGCACATCCGAAAATCTTGTCTTGCGAGATCATGTTACGTGTCGGTGAACCTCTTTAGTCCCGCGGTCCACAAAAGAATGTTGTGATGAAATGGAGATTTGCGAAAAGTGAGTTCAGCCCGCAAGCGAGTCCTCTACTTTCCAGAGAAGTATGGCCTCAATGAAGAACCGGGGATCATTGACTTTGCCCTCCAGGCGCGCTGGGTGTTGATGAGCGTATCGCAGCATGGGGGCAATGTCAGTCAGGCGCTAGGGTCGGTTCCCCAGTACGATGGCATCATTACGCTGATCCGGGAACCCGATTCTGCCATTGGCGAGTATGTAAGAAACGCTACAGTACCAACGGTTGATCTCATCGATACCGTGGACGAGCTGAACCTTCCAAGGGTCCTGCTGGACGACCATGCCATTGGTCGGATGGGGGCAGACCACCTCATTGACCAGGGATTTGAACATATGGTCTTTTTCCGAGCAATGGCGGCTGGTCAGACACGAGACCGTGCGCGTGGTTTCGACGAGCAGGTCGAATCACGCGGTGGGGTACTGCATCAATTGGACCTGGTCGCGGCTGGCATCAGTGTGTCGGATCGCTCAGCAGATCAGGAACGGATTTCGTGGTTAGCTGACCAGTTGTTGAGACTGCCGAGGCCCCTGGGTGTGATGATTCAGAATGATTCCCTGTATTGGCATGTCACCGAGGCGTGCGCGCTGGCATCGCTGCGCATTCCCCAGGATGTTGCCGTCGTGTCGGTGGGTAATGTCGAGGCGCTCTGCAAGCTTTCCGAGCCTACGCTGACGAGCATTGACCCGAACCATCGCCGGCAGGGATACGAAGCGGCAGCGCTTCTTGATCGGTTGATGGAGGGCGCACGAGCGCCGGAGTCCGCCGTGCGCATACCGCCGCTTCATGTCGAGCTTCGGGAAAGCACCGATATTTATGCGGTTGATGACGAGAGGCTGCGCGGGGCGCTGCGATTCATGCGCGAGAATTTTCGTGACCCTGCCCTGTCCGTTGAAGTTATCGTGAAGGCGTCGGGAACATCGCGAAGGCATCTCTACTCGATCTTTGAAAAACTCTGGCTGCGCCCCATTGCTGATACGTTAGCTGAATTGCGAGTGATGGAGGCCAAGCGTTTGCTCGCTACGACGGATATGAAGCAGTACTCGGTCGCAGTACTGTCCGGCTTTTCGAGTGAGGTACAACTTTACAGGACGTTCGCCAAACGCGTGGGTGTTACGCCCGGAGATTTCAGGTCGGACAATCGGCCTGTTCCCAGTGTGGCCAAGGATCGGGCTGAACGAGGGCACAAGACGGACCCCTTTGTTATCACCGAGGACGCATACAAAGATGCGCTTGGGGGCGAAGTGCGGGTGATGATCCTGCGAAATAGCGCGACTAGTGAGCAGGTTGAAATACTGCTTAACACACCGCATGGACTTAACCGCAGCACCGGTGCTGGGGCAGTCAGTGGTCTGCTGCTTCTTGACCCCGGTAGTGGTGAACTGCGTGAGGTGTTGCCACAGCGACGAGGATTCGCCGGAGGACTGATGGCGCCATTTGCTAACAGGGTGCGGGATGGGAGGTACCTGTTCGAGGGAAGACACTACCAGCTGACGTGTAACTGGGACGAATCAGAGACGCGCATGACGCGCGGCGGGCAGCACGCCATTCACGGTTTGTTGCCGCAGGAACTCGACATATCCTCTCAACAGGCCACAGATGACAGCGCGAGGCTGACACTCAGGACGTCGTTTGACGGCACCGACAAAGGCTATCCGTTTACCGTCGATGTGGCGTTCACCTACTGTCTCACCGCCAGTGGCTTTTCCATTGAGGTTGAAGCGATGAATGTGTCCACTACCGGTCAGGCGGCGCCCTTCATGGTCGGGTGGCATCCCAATATACAGCTCCAGGGCCCCGTGGATAGCGCAGTGGTCGCATTCGATAATCGGTCCGGTTTCAATCTGTCAGTGCCAAAAGGTGGAGGTCCAGAAGGCCCGGAACGGGACTCGCATCCAAGCGGGGCTACCGTTCCGTCCACGGACTTTACTGACGGGCAGCCCCTGGGTGAGCGGTATTGGGACGACGGATTCAAGGCGACGGCCAGTATCAGTTCTGTGCCGCGGCTCGAGACGAGACTGATCGACGGTAGCGGCTCGAACATTGTCTTGTGGCAGGACGCGCAGTGTCGTTTCATACAGGTATACACTGGAATACGAGATAAGGGGCTTGTCGCCGTGGAGCCCATGTCGGGCCAGACGGACTGCTTCAATAACGGTGATGGCCTTGTGGTATTGCAGGCTGGCGAGTCCTGGGAGACAGCCTTCGGGCTCCGTCTTGAACTGCGGGGTGCACGATAGGGAGGGTGTTTTGCACGTGCTGTCAGCCCGTTTATTTTGTTGTTCCGGTTGTCAGATGGTTCACTCCTGTCTGG
>MDTB01110137.1_pt1 | contig 23090 bp, 31 predicted proteins | sample 811161 | NCBI WGS metagenome assembly MDTB01 (sample SAMN05326650, study PRJNA326480) | marine metagenome | isolation source: seawater | place: Mediterranean Sea | collected 2009
GCAATATCAAGATTAGCATCAGGACTCATTGAGCAAAAGAATTATCATGTGGGTAGTTTCTATGAATTTCTTAGAGACATATGGTCACAGAGTTTTGACAACCCTGAATATTTTGGTGCTTGGCATGTGGGTGTACTAGCTGAAGATATTGAAGAGTGTTTAGAAACGGGACAAAACTATGTAGCAGTATTACCACGTTTCCATTTTAAATCTACAATTATGGGTCATGCATTTAGTGTATGGCGACTTTTAAAAGCTCCGAGGGATTGTTCTGTTTTGTATCTATCTTATAGTGATGGTATGGCAAGATATCATTTATCCGAAATAAATAAAACAGTTTCAAGAAATCCAATTCTAACTTCAATGATGGATAATCGTTCTCCAAAGGCAGATTATTCATTTAGATATTATATTAATAAAAGACCTATGGAAATTATGCATGGTGGATTGTTTTCTTTCAAAAGAGGTATGCACGTTAACGGAGCATTGATTGCTGATGACGTATTAAGAGACCCCGAAAATCCACTAAACACAAGTCAAATAACAAAAGTAGAAGACCACTTCATGACGGAAAGTTTATTCATTCCGTTGAAAGGTGTCCCAGTTGTTGTCTTGGGAACACCTATGATGCCTGGTGATTTACTTACCAAGTTACAAAAAGATGATAGATTCAAATCACGAGTATTACCAGCTCTAGACCCTGTACCAAACAGAAGAGTCTTAATGCCTGAGCTATACAATGAAGAATGGTTATTGCAACAACAAGAGGCAAGACCAAAATCATTCGCTTCAGAGTTTTTATTGCAGCCACATTTTGCGACTGAAGCCTATTTTAATGAAGAGGAAATAACTAATTGCGAGGATGCAACTCTTAGGAATCATCCTGCATCAAACATCTACAAAAAGAAAGATGAACACGAACAGCTTTTTGCAGGGTTTGACGTGGGTAAAAAAAGACACCCATCACATTTAGTTATCTTCAGAAGAGTAGGAGAGAAGTTAGAACAAGTGCACCAGTCTTGGTTAGATGGTTGGAGTTACTCTGACCAAATAGAATATCTAAATGATATTGCAAAAAACTTTGACTTAGAAAAAGGTTACATAGATAATACTAGAGGTGAACTTGAGGATAGGGGATTAGACCCTGTATGGCATGCGATGCACTTCACTTTGAAGAGTAAACGAACCATGGCTCAAATCTTTGAAGAATACGTTAGTAAAAGTAATTTAACGTTGGTTCAAGACTCTAGGCAAAAAGAACAAATTGTTTCTGTAAGTAATGAATTAAAAGCTCCTGAAACCCCTATGGGTCACGGTGATGCTTTCTTTTCAATAGCAATGGCACTTCAAGCTGCATATGAAACAACTTTGTATAGATATGAATCTTTAGGTAGTGCATCTGATTGGTTAGACGCAGTAGACCCTTCAGGACAAGAAGAAAATAGTGCAGAAGAGTTAAAGAAGAAGATGAGTTTAGACTTCAAACCTGTTAATCAGAAAGAAGTAACAAGCGAAAAAGCTCCGAATCCTAATTGTACGGAGATGGTTTGCACCCCCAATTTTTGGGTTCCAGAAAGAAAACTTTGCATTTACTGTGGTCACAGAGGATAGGAGAAATTATAAAATGACAACATTAACAACACAAGCAGAAACAGTGGCACAAAGCCGATACTATTTAAAAAATGAAAACAACGAAGTCATTGAAACAGCAGATGACATGTTTGAAAGAGTTGGTATAGCCATATCAAAAATTGATACAGAATATGGAAGAATGGATGCTGATGCATCTTTGACAGCATTGGACTTTATAGGAATGATGAAAGGACTAAAATTTATCCCGAACTCTCCTACACTTATGAATGCTGGCACAGAACAAGGCACCTTGTCTGCATGTTTTGTATTACCTTTAGAAGATAGTATGGAAGATATTATGAAAACAGCCCATGATATAGCTATGGTACAAAAGTTTGGTGGGGGAACAGGTTTCTCTTTATCTAAACTAAGACCAAGGGGTGACCGAATCAAAACAACTCATGGTATTGCTTGTGGTCCGATTCAAGTATTACAGACACTATCTAGAGTATCATCTATGATTACACAAGGTGGTAAGAGAGATGGTGCGAATATGGCAGTAATGTCAGTCTACCACCCAGATATATTAGAATTTATTGATTGTAAGAAGGTAGAGGGAGACATCCACAACTTCAACATTTCTGTTGGAGTAGATGCCGACTTTATGAAAGCAGTAGAAGCTAGAGTAAAGTATCCTTTAATTAATCCAAACACAAAAGAAGTTGTGGGTGAATTAGATGCTAGAGAAGTATTTGATAAAATCATTTATGGTGCTTGGAGAAACGGTGAACCAGGGATGATATTCTTAGACAATGTTAACAAAGACAATCATGTTATAGAAGAATATGGCGAAATGATTGCAACTAATCCATGTGGTGAACAACCTTTATTAGGAAATGAATCCTGTAACTTAGGCTCAATCAATCTAGCCAAGTTCTTCCACAATTCTCACAATGATGTAGATTGGGCAGAGCTAGAAAAAGTTGTAAAAACATCTGTACATTTCTTAGATAACGTAATTGATGCAAACAAGTACGCTACTCCAGAAATAGAAAAAATGACTAAAGCTACTAGAAAGATAGGTTTAGGTGTTATGGGGTTTGCAGACCTGCTAATTCAGCTACGAATTAAGTATAATAGTATAGAGGGTAGAGAATTAGGAAAACAAATCATGTCTTTTATTAGAGAAAAGGCTGATGAACAATCAATGAAATTAGCTAAAGAACGTGGAACATTTCCTGCATGGGAAAAAAGTGACTACGGAGAAGATGAAAAATATAGAAACGCTTGTAGATTAACAGTAGCTCCAACAGGAACTATATCTATGTTAGCCGACACATCAAGTGGTGTTGAGCCAACATTTGCGTTAGCTTGGAAAAAAGCAAACATTTTAGAAGGTAAGACTCTCTACTACGTAAATAAATATTTTGAGGCAGATGCAAAGGCAAATGATTTCTATTCGGAAGATTTGATGGAACATCTATCTCAGGGAGGTTCCTTAGAATCAAGAGAAGATGTACCACCATGGGCTAAAGAAATATATGTCACAGCTCCAGAAATCTCTGCTGAAGACCACGTTGGGATGCAAGCAGTATTTCAGGAAGATTGTGACTCAGGTATCTCAAAGACAATTAACTTTCCTAATGAAGCATCCATCGCTGATGTTGAGTCGGCTTACTTATCTGCTTGGAGATTGGGTTGTAAGGGTATTACAGTCTATAGAGCTGGAAGTCGGGAAAAAGAAGTCTTGGTTAAAGGGACTGATGAAAAAGAAAATACAAAAGACCAAATGACATTAGACATTGACGTGACAGAAAAAAGTGAAACAGGGATTAGCACTGAATACGATTGCTGTGACAATGCAATAGTTGTAATGGAATCAGGTTGTGAAACATGTAAAACATGTGGATGGAGTATGTGTCATGTTGCTTAACAAAGCTATCGGTATCTTTACTGATATAATAAAAGGAAAAAGAAAAAAATCTACCGTGAATAAAGCTGGTAATTATACTAAGCCTGCCATGAGGAAACGACAGTTTGCTGCTATCAAAGCTGGAAGTAAGGGTGGTGCACCAGGACAATGGTCTGCACGTAAAGCTCAACTACTTGCACAGAGATATAAGAAAGCTGGTGGAGGTTATAGAAAATAATGGCTAAAACTAAAGGACAAAGGTCTCTTAGTAGCTGGACTGACCAAGATTGGGATTACGTTACTACTAAAGATAAAAAGAAACCTAAGAGTAAACGTGGTAGATATCTACCTAAAAAAGTACGTCAAGGGTTAACAGCATCACAAAAAGCTGCTACTAATCGCAAGAAACGTAAAGCTGGTGGTGTGGGTAGTCGTGCTGAATATTCAAAAAAGGTAGCAAGAAAGGTAGGTCGTCTAAGTAAACTGTTAAAGTTCTTAGATGATAAACTTAGATAAATGATAAGTAAGATACTAATCAAATTAATTAGATTTATATTTGGAACCATCAAAGTGATACTAGGTGGGAGTGTCTACAAAAGAAAATAATATAAAAGGAGCATAGATGTATAACAGTTTGCTTAGAGACAGAGAAGTTCAGTATATAGCTGTAAGAGATGAAACAAGTAAAACGTGGCGTATTTTAGATACGTGGCATGAAGCACTTAAAGATGTAAGTATGGAAGATGACATTCCAGATGATAATGAAGCCATATCCATCTTAACTGAAAGTGCTTTTACTGCTTTAATTAAAGAAGCAGCAAGACTTGGAGTCTTAGAGAACGTAGATTTTGGAAGTGACAACTCATATGAGTTAGAAGAAAAAGATGCTGAAATTGCTAAACTTAAAGATGAAATTAGTAAAATAAAAGAAGAGACTAATAAAAAAGAAGAACCTTACAAAGGAATGAGTGAGGACGCAATTATAAAGTTAAAGGCGATGGAATATAATCTTAAGATTACATCTACTATAACTGACTTTGATAACTTAACTAAGGAATAATATATGAAGCTCGGAGACTACTTACCTGAAGTTCCAAAAATTGCACAGCAAATGACTGACTTAAATAGTCAAATCAACATGTTGCAAATGATGCAGAAGGCAACAGGAGATACAGGAACAGCACCTACTATGGGATTAGACCACGTTGTAAATACGTGGGTCAGACATCAAATGGCATATCGTCAGCAAATGGTGCAAGACATTCAAACAATAGCATACTCAGTAGAAGAAATACGAGCTCCCTTGAATCACATTACAGGAGAAGTTTTTAGGCGTGGAATTGAATGGCACGCTACTACAGACAATCCTGACCCCGAACAAAAAGAAAGACTAGCTAGATTTATGGCAGATGCTAACGTGTTTGACCAAAGTCTTGAAGAAATCTTTAGACAGTTTCACTTTGACTTAAACTCTATCGATGATGCATTTATGTATCTAGCTAAAGAATATAAAGATGTGGGGAACGGTGAAATTAAATCTAAAGTAATTGAAATTAGAAGATTAAACCCTGCATTAGTAGAATTTGATTTAGATGCAGCAGGTTTACCTAAAAATGCACATTGGATATGTCCGTTAGATAGAACTGATGTAACTGAAGAACCAGGTAAATCTAAAGCAGGATATGAAAGAATCCCTGCAATGTACAAGTATTATCACAGAAACCAACACATGTACTTAGCTGATAATGAAGTGATACATTTAACTAAGTATGCACCATCAGAAACTTATGGTTGGTCTCCAATATTAACTATATTTGAAAAAGCCTTAACTTTAATTGGTATGGATAAAAACTTATACCGATACTTCTTTGAAAGAAAGATGCCTTCGTCCATGCTTATGGTTACAACAGATGACCCTGAAAGCTTAAGACGTGAAAGAGACCACATAGCAGCTCAAACTAGAGTAGACCCTAACTATATACCTATGGTTGCTGTTTCAGCTAGAAACAATAGAGGTAGGGTGGATATGGTAAGACTATTCCACACACTACAAGAAATGGATTACCTACCTGTAAGACAAGAGATTAGAGAAAGGGTTGCAGCTATGTGGGGAGTTTCCCCTGCGTGGCAAGGAGCCCCTGACGCATTTGGTGGACTATCACAACAGACTTCACAGCTAACTGTGATGAGCAGAGTGGTAGAGGGCGACCAAAGATTATTTCATGAAAAGGTAATCCCACTTTTACTTAAAGCTTTTGGTATTACAGATTGGACATTAAAACTTCCTAACCCTGAAGAAAAAGCAGAAAACACTAAACTTGCAATGGCACAACAAAGAATATCTATTGCAACACAATATTTAAATATGGGCTTCGATGTTAAATTAAAAGAAAAAGGTGTGGACATGTTAGAAGCAGAGTTCATGGTAGACGGTGAAGCTGTACCTCAAGCACAAATGGCTGGAGAACAACAAGCTATTGGATTGCAACAAGCTGAGATGGGGCTACAACAAGCTCTACAACAACAAGAGATGCAAGAACAACAGCAAGCTATGATGGCAGAAGGTGGAGCACCTGGTCCTGAAGGTGGTGAAGAAGCACCTCCCGAAGAAGGTGGCGAGGAAGAAGGCACCATAGATGAATTAGAAAAGTCAATTCCAAAGTCTCAAAGAAAGTTCAAAGGTAGAATGGGTGGTATTACACCTGACCATACTGATAAAGCAGGTGGTACTGATGAAGAAAGAGACATGGAAGAGTATGCAGAAGCTAGAACCAAAGCGGCTGAACAAAGAGACATGGGTATCAAGAAAGGTAACTCATGGATGGGTGATTTAATATCTAGAGGATTTGAATCTCCTATTATAAAAGAAGTAACACCTGATGGAAGTCAAATGTGGTTCTCTCAGGATGGTGTGGACTACGTAGCTAAATTAGGTTCATTAGGTATTAATGAAATAGATAAAGCTACATTTACTACACCAAAAGCAAAAGATGATAAAGAAAAGCAACGACCTCAAAATACTAGCATCATGAATCCAAACATGGTTGATAAAGATGAGGACGATGACGATGACAGCTAATTATCTAAATATCTTAAAGCAAAAATATAAAGGCAAGAAAGTTAAAAACCCTAAAGGTGGTCTAACTGCGGCTGGAAGAAAATATTTTAAAAAGAAAGAGGGAGCTAACTTAAAGCCTGGTGTAAAAGGTAAAGCTGATACACCTGAAAAGAAAAGGCGAAAGGGTAGTTTCCTAACAAGGTTTTACACTAATCCTAGAGGTCCGATGAAAGATAAAAAAGGTAACCCTACTAGATTAGCTTTAGCAGCTAGAGCTTGGGGTGAGTCAGCACCTAGCACAAGACAACAAGCTCAGAAACTTGCAGCTAAAGGCAGAAGAATGTTAGACAGATATCAAACATCTAAAAAATCTAAGAAGGTGAAGAAGTTTGTTTCTATGATGAAAGAATATGGTGGTGGACCAGGAGCTGGTGGAGGTGCAGGAACAGTGGCAACCACGACAGCACAAGGCTCACCAGGTTTTTATACACGAACTTATGGTAGATATAATCCTAAGTATGCAAAGAAAAAGCCTTTAAAAGCTAAGAATGAAAATCAAAAATATAATTTTACATATAAATATAGTTCAGATGACTTTGACTTTACCAAAGTTATAAATTCAACGAAGAAAAAGTAGGAAACTAATGCCTGTAAATGACAGACCATTAAGAAAACCAGATACAGCTTTTACTTCTAGTACTTATCGAAGCACTCAAAAACCTAAAAGAAAACGAAGGAAGAGAGATGGCATAGATAAACTAGAAGCTTTTCTAGATGAATACAGCCCACAGATGGCAGAACCCAAAGATATGACTAAATCCTTAGTCTCTCTTATAAACAGCGTTAAGAAAAATGCAGGTCAACTTATGACTTCAACTGTAAATGAAGATGCTAGTGCGTATGGTAATAAAACTGTAAGAGGTAATTTAGGTCCGAAGGTGGTTGACCACATGAAAGAAAAAGAAAAATATGTAGAAACCGATGGTGAGACCGATGAATATGTAGTGACAGAACAAAACGACTTTGAAAGAAGAGTGCGTGGATATAAAGAAGATGCTAAGAAACAAGGTCCTGAAAACAATCTAGACTCAGCAGCTGTTGGTTCAGGTACAGTCGATGTAGCTAAACAGTATAGTGGTTGGGACTGGAAGGGGCAACAAGGTGAATATAAACGAGGTGCTGAAAAAGACGAGATTGATGACAATCCTGAAATAGAAAAAGACACAGAACCAAAAGATATAGATAGTTTTATATCAGACATTTTGAAATCAGATGATGGTGCGTATATAGAAAAACATTCTGACGAAGCTCATGATACAGAACATGATAAAGAAGATGCATCATTTAGTATGGATGATGCAAAAGAATCCATAGCTAATCAAATAAAACAAATTAAAAATAAAATCAAAACAGGAAAATATGAAATTCAAAAAGCAGATGAAGATTATGTAGATGAAATTCAAGATGAAGAAGATATAAAAATTTTAACTAGAGATGCTGACGAACATCGTGGAACTTATACAGGTAACAATGCAGCTTACAACTACACACAGAAACTTGCAAAAGCAGAAGATGTATCTGATTTAAAGTGGACTGACACGGCTGAACTAAGACCTGGTTCTAAAAAGGCTATGGAAAGAGATTTAGAACTATTTGATTTAACTTTAGATGAGGTAGATGAAATTGAATTACCAAAACCTTTTCCTAATGAAAGTGAAGAAGTAAAGGCAGAGTTAGAAAAAATATTAACAGCTCATGAAAACTTTCAAGAACGCCCAGATGATTATCAAGAAAAAGCAATTCAAGAACAAGATAATGATTTAGATAAGTCTTTCATTGATTTAGCTAAAGTTCTTGATATAGATAAAAAGGAAGAAGATAAAATAAATTTGACTAAAGAAGATTTAAAACCAATCATCAGAGAGACTAGGACAATAATCTTAAGACAAAAGATGAAATTTAATAGACCTAGACCAAAAGATTTAACAGACTATCACGGAGTAAACATGGTGCCTGAAGATTTAAAAACTAGTAAAACTCCGTCTTATCCATCAGGTCATGCATTTCAATCACATATTATTGCAATGGTGTTAACTAAAAAGTATCCAGAGTATGAAGAAAGATTCTTTGATTTAGCTGATGAAATAACTACAAATAGAGTAACAGCAGGTGTTCATTTTCACAGTGACTCTAAAGCTGGCATAATGTTAGCTGAAGAATTATTCGATAAACTAGATATGGATAAGTTAGATATTTGATTACTTGCCCTAAATGTAGTGCATCAATGCAACTAAACGAAGATAAAGATTTACACTGTTTTACGTGTGGTAAAATAATAGTATTAGATATAAGGAGAGACTATGACTCATATCCCAGAAAAGGCAAAAAGCGAAATAATCAAGAGGCGACTCGCAGGGTGGAGTTGGGAATCAATAGCCGTGTGGATGGCAGAAGAACACAATTTCGCAGCACACCGAACAACTTATCAAAAGTGGTACGACAGAGAAGTCTCTTTAAGAGAGGGGCTCTCTAAAGAAGAAACCCAAGAAATGCCAACAGAGTTTTCTCCTGACGCTCACGCTAAACTAATTAAGAATATTGAAAAATATAAAGGTGAAGCAAAGTACTGGAAAAAATTAGCTGAGTCAGCGTTAAAACAAGAAGCTAAAAAAGAACTACTTATAGACGCTGTTAAAAAATTTACTCCTTCTTACAAGTCAGTTCAAAAATATAAGATACGAAAGCCTAAAACAAAAGTCAGGGCTGCAAGTGCACAATCTATGGTCGCACCTCTATCAGATACACACATTGGAGATAATGTTGAAGCAGACGAGATGGTGGGTTTAAACTCTTACAACATTGATATATTTAATAAAAGACTACACGGATGGGCTACTCAAGTATTAACTCTTGCCGAACTACGAAGAAACTCTGTAGAGATAGATGAATTAGTAATTCCTATGTTAGGCGATATGATTAGTGGAGACATCCATATGGAATTAGCTTTAACTAATAATGACCACAACATGGGACAAATGATTAGAGGAGCTAATCTTATTGCACAAGCATTAATGTTTTTAGCCCCACACTTCGATAAAGTAAGAGTTCCATGTGTTGTTGGTAATCATGGTCGAATGACTAGGAAACCACCTATGAAGAATAAATATATGGATTGGGATTATATGTTGTATCAATGGGTATCGGTATTCTGTAGAAATCAAAAGAACATAGAGTTTCATATTCCTAAATCTTTCATGACTTCAGTAGAAGTTAAAAATAGAAATCTACTTCTATCTCATGGAGACTTTGTAAATGGTGCAGGAAGTGGCACGGCGATTAGTAAAGGTATTCTAAACATGCGTAACATCCTACAGTTTAGAAAAGGTCTTCAAGATGAAATAGGTAAATTAAGAGATGAAAAAATTGGTTTACCTGAATACTTTGATTCAGTTTTGATAGGGCACTTTCATAGAATAGATGAAATAGATATTGGCACAGGTGCGATACATATCTGTGGATGCATGAAAGGTGGAGATGAATTTGCCATGCAAAGAGTGCAAGCCATCAATAAACCAAGACAACTAGCACTATATTATCATCCTAAATATGGAGAGATTGGTAAGGACATCATATACCTAAATAGGTTTGATGACAGTTCACAAACATTTAATGATGTTTTGCCAGAAGTTTGGGCTCCTAATTAGTATAATAGTATAGGCAGTTAGTTAAACGGAGGACTAAGTGACTATATGCGTACAGAAATATTAATAAAATTAAGTATATTTATAGCCTTTTTACTATCGTTAATGATAATTGTCGGGGAACTTACTAGTTAAACAGGAGTAACTTGATGAAATCAATGTTAAAGAAAGCAGGGAACGCTCTGCTCGCACTATTCACATTTGTAACAATAGTGAGTGGTGGAATAGCGTTAAGCATTACGGCAATTAATCCAGTCAATCTATGGTGGGAAATAGCACCAATAGAGATAGGGTATTTTAATTATGTGATTACCTACACGATGGTATTATCTTATTTAGAATTTCTACAGACATGGTATTGGTATTCAATTGGAATATCGGTCACATCAATCTTATTAGGAATGGCTGTGCATATTAGAAGTCTAAAACAAATGATTAGACTAGCAAAAGCTACTCCTATGGCAATACTAAAATCACCTCTTTATATCTATCAAGATGTAAAAGCATTTAGGGATTGGTTATTTGCAAAAGTAGAATACTTAAATAGTGAATCAACTAAGTGGAGAAAGTTCTTTACAATAATGAAATCTCCATACAGTATGCTTAGAGCCTTTGGATTAAATCCTCAAATGGCAGTAGGTTTATTGGCAGTTGGTGGTACAGCTACAACAGCAGTTGCAGTAAATGAAATCGTGGTAGAAAGAAGTTTTGCTAATGGTTCACCAGGTATTTATGCAGCACCATCAGAATTTCCTAGCGAAACATTAGAGAAGGAAATGGCGTGGAGGAAAGATTTCCCAGACGATAACACGTTAAGGATTGTCCTCGGAACTACACCAGTAGAAGAAATAAATATCTCTAATGTATCAATTGGTGAAGCATATACAGGTTCAACAATACCATCAGGTAAATCTGAAGCTATCTTAATTGAAGGTAAATCAGGAACAACAGCTAGACTAGAAATAGGTGAGCTATTGTTTGAAAGAAATACATGTAAAACATTAACACTATCAGATGTAACTGCTCACAAAGTTGTGATTAAAGAAAACATTGCTGATGGATTAAGTATTTCACAGACTCTTACAAGTACATTAAGAAACCTAAGAGTTAGTGGTGGTAACTTCATGGCAGACTTGTTGAAGACTGAAGGTGGTACATATGACCGAATTTGGTTAGACACAGGTAGTTTAACAAATACTAACGCTAAGATTAACAAGTTAGTTTTGAGCAACATCGTATCATCTGGTGGTACATGTGTAATTAGACAAGCTGATATTGGTGAGTTAACTATTCAGTTTTCACAGATTGGACACGATAGTAACTTAGCAACAAAAGAATTTACAGTGCAATCTAGTACATTAGCTAGTATATGGGAAGTAAATAATAACTACGAAGTATTATTATCAACACCTGTTCCACCAGGAGGCGTTAGCCCATAGTGGATATTCAGGTTGGTAAAAATAAATATAAAGTTACAGCCACTTTAGTTCTTACAGTAGGAGCCATATTAGTTTCTGCTGTAAGTTGGTTTACCATGTTGCAAGTTGATATAACGGCTATGCAAAAAGATATTGAAAACTTGCAGCAAGAAGTTCAACAGCTTGAAAAACAATTAGAACAAACTCGTAATGAAGGAAATAGGCAATAATGATGGGTAAATTAAGACCTCAAATTTTTCTTGCTATAATAGTACTAGGAGTATTAAGTGCAGTGGGTGTGTGGCAAGGCTATACAGAAATAGCCACAGGTTGTACAGGTGGAATAATCGCACTTGGTATGAAGGTACTAGAAAGTGAATAACTGGGAAAAAATTAAAATAAATATAAAACTAGTTGCATACTTTGCCTGCATAGTAGGTATGATGTTTGCAGCAATTTTAGCAGGAGCATAGATGACTAAAGCATTACGAATGGCAATGAAAAGTCTACCTGTAGTAAGTTCACTAGCTGTAGGTGTGGGAGTAACTTTAGCCTTAATTAATAAGGATAAGATAGAAGATAAAGTGGCAGACAAATTAATAGCTAGACAAATTACTAAGGAAGACATTCCATTACAATGAAACCCACAGGGAATAAAAAATATAAAAAAATAAGAATGCCTGGTGTTAACCCAAACATCAAGACTAAGTATGATGTACAACAGGAAATAAAAGCTAGGGAAGAAGTGGCTAAAGTAGAAGACCACGAAGATAAGTAAAAAAATAAACCTAGCTTCGTATAATAAACCATAGGAGTTTAACTATGGTTCAAGCAGGATTTTTACCCACAGGTCTCGACAGTCAAATAAAAAGATTTGTTGATGCTATGGGTAAAGAAATATTCAGAAAATCTCAAGAGCGATGCCCTGTCGGAAAGACAGGTAATCTAAAAGCGTCTGGTAGATACACTCCCCTTTCAGGTGGAGGCTTTTCTATTTCATATGATGTTGATTATGCTGATAAGATAGACGGAGGTCAAAAGGAATCAAGAAAGTTTCAAGGACCTTATGAATCACCAATCCCTCAACACCAAAGAAAACTCCCATCAGGAAAAACAATATCCGTAAGAGCACACACCAAGACTTACCAAGATATGCGACCACTTGATTTAGGTTCAGGTTGGTATACATACAGACAAGTAAGTGCTGGTGGTGGGACAGGGTTCTTAAGTAAAACATTTGAAGAAGAGTTCAACAAAATTTTTACTGACCATTTCCCAAAGACTTTCGGATTTTAAGGAGTAGTTATGGTAGACATAAGTAAAGTAACACCAGAACAGGAATATATTATTGCAACTCACTCTAGAATGGTAGGTAAAGTATTAGATTTAGTAGAAGCCTCTATGCCTGAAGGCAATCAATTGGAGAAATTGAAGAAGCTAATTCAGGTACCACTCTATGATTTTCGTAATGATATGCTTTCCTTTGAAGCAAATGGTGTCCAATCTAAAATAGAAAGCGAATAACTAAATACGCTTTCTGTAAAAATTTTAGGTTTAATTCGTATAATAAATTAGATAAATATAAATTATTTATAATTTTCTAAATCACAAGGTATTGTGGGGTCGGATGGCTAAGACCAACCACGCAATCAGCGTGGATTGGATTGGTCGAAGAAATTCAAAAAACCTAAGTAAGGAATGGTAAAAAATGTCAAACGAAATTGAAGACATAAAAAAGCAACTAGAGGGTAACACCCTCGCAATGGGTGCTGTTGCCGAAGTACTCCAGAAGATGGACGAAAGACTTTCTAAGGCAGAAGAAGCTGAGGAAGAAGAAAACGAAAAAGCAATGGAAAAAGCAGCTCACGATGAGTTAGCAAAATCTATTACTTCTATGGTTCTATCTAACCTCCAGAAGGAAGACCCTGACAACAAGTTAGGACTTGACACCGATGGTTCAAAAGGCAGACCTGCAAAGGCTACTGCACCAGGACCACAGGATACAGACAAGCCTGTCTCTCCTACTTCTGACATAGAAGAACAACAGAATTACATTCAGGCATCAGAAGACTCTTTGAAAAAAGAAGAAGACGATGATGATACTGAAAAAATGAAAATGAAAGCCGAACATGGCGATGACGACACAGACAAAATGGAATCTGGTGACGATGACGACATGGAAAAAGCTGACGATGACGATGAAGATTCAGAAAAAATGGATAAAGCTGAAGACGATGACGAAATGGAAAACATGAAAAAAGAAATTGAATCATTGAAGAAGCAACTCGAAGGAGCTGTCCAAACTGAAACTGAAGCAAGACTAAGAAAAATGGGATTCAGGGAAGAAAATGGTTTGCAAAGACCACAAGTATTCACACCAGACACTCCTAGTGCTCTAGGAACAGACGGTTCAACACCAATAGTGAAGAGCCAAAATTCAGGTGATACTGTAGACCAACTATCTGGTCTCTCTTACAAACAATTAAGAGACATCCAACACAAAATCGAAAGTGGAGACACTGACGGTGTACCAAGAGAACTTCTTGGATAAACAAGTAATTAATAATAAACGAAAGAAAGAGGAGAAATTAAGTTATGTCAAATCCATCTTTAACTGAGTTTATCTCTCAGTCACAAAGAGGTTTGTACTCGTCTGTGTTCGGTCCAGAATACTTACAGAAACAAACTTATTTCACGGTTGACACTGCGACAGGTATTTTCAATACTACTTATGGTAGGAAAGTATGGCACGCATTGAATAACCAAACTCGATTTTTCAACGCTATCCCAAGAAACGTTTGGGGTAACACTGCTGGTTGGAGAATAAGAAGCGACAGAGGAAGTGGCAGGTCAAGACCTGTAACTGAAACTGGTGCTATCCCAACAGTAGACGTATCACAAATTGAAAACGTTTCTAGTTTACCTAGAATCGTATCAACTACTTTCGGTGCGTCAGTGAAATCAGTATTCACTGCACAACTAGAAGGTGGAGTTGGTGATGTGTTGGCGTTGGAAAACGAAAATGCACAGCTTGACCACGTTAAGGAAATTAACGAAGAGCTATTAGCTGGTTCTGGATTCATCGCATCTGCTGGTGGTTCAGGTACATCAACTGTGCCAGCCTCAGTTGCAGGTAGCATAAAGATTGGGGACGAAGTTTCCCTTTATGACGTATCTGGAACTGACTACATTAACACTGCTGGTAAAGCAGTAACTGCTGTAAACACTTCTACAGGTGTTGTTACACATGCTGCATTTGATGCAAATACGGCTGATGGTGACGGTCTAGTAGTAACAAAGAGAGCAGGTCTAACATCAATTGAAGATATCGTAAACGATGATAACGCTTCTGTGGGTGGTCACATTCACAGTAACTCTAACTTCGCTGGAAACGGTGGAGTAGGTGTATACGACATCACATTTGGTAACAGAGATGCAAACTTTGCTGCTGGAACTGTAAAGCATAACAGTGGTACAATTAGAGACTTATCTCTAAATCTAATTGATGACTGTATTCAATCAATAAGAACTAACGGTGGAGAACCAAAACTAATCGTTTTGGGTCACGACCAATACTTCAAACTTGAGAGATTACTACAATCACAACAGAGATACTTAGGACAGGAAGAGTTCCAAGTTGGTGTGGGTTCTGAAAGAACTTTCCCAGGAACTAGAACTGGTCTAGTACTCGCAACTTACCAAGGTATTCCAATTCTACCAGATGCTGACGTTGTAAAATCTGTCGGTTCAGATGATAGTGTTAACGGTTCACACATTCTTGTGTTGGACACAGATTACCTAGAAATTGCTGTAGCACAACCTACACAGTATATAGAAAACAGAGACTACTTTGCAGCTAACGCTCTAGTAGTAAGAGGATTACTATACACTATGGCAGAGTTGAGGTGTCACAATTTCATTACTCAAGCAAAAATAACTGACTTAAGTTCATAATAAACTAATCAGTTTTTATGTGGGGTGGCTAAATCGCTAGTCACCCCACGGTAATAATAAAGGAGAAATTAACTCATGGCATTAACGATTACAAATCCAGGAACTTCAAGAGATGTTCAGGGAGTAATGGGTGATATCAGATACACAATTAAAGATATTACATTTGATGATTCTTATCCTTCAAACGGTGAAGCTATAACAGCTACACAATTTGGTTTAGAGGAAATCTTCATTGTGCTTATTTCACAGAAATCAGATGGTTATGTAACTCAATTTGACTACAGTAACTCAAAATTTGAAATCTACGAAGCAGGGGCAGACGGAGCAGCTTTAGACGAATTAGGTAACACAGCAGACGCTAGTGGTATCGCAGTAAGAGTACTCGTACTCGGAAGATAAGTTTCATGCCAGCTACTAAGACTGAAACAGAAGTACAGCTTGCTGTATATATGGAACGCCTAGATAGGTACATAGAAAGTCAAACGAATCTAAATGAGTCCCTAACTGTGGGGCTCCAAAAGTTAGATGAGGAAGTAGAAGAAATAAAAAGCTGGCGAACAAAAATCTACGGAGCTAAAGCTGCCTTAATGACGGCAGGAATATTAATTGTTCACACGGTTGCAGTATTGGGCAGCTTCGTAGGAATATTAATGTGGACAGATAAATAGGAGAATATAACACATGGCATTTACAAACGATTATGCAAGCTCTAGGAACTGGAGGACTTGGCAGTCCGACCCTAGCACTAGAACTGCTGTACAGCCTTTTGATAGGTACGTTGCACTTAGTGGCTCGGTGGGAACGTCAGCGGCAGATGCCGTGAAAATATACGCAGGTCCATATTATAACTTGGACGTGGGAGGAGTCACAACATCAAACTGGGAACTAGCTACATCAGGTAGCCCAGGTATAAATAGAATTTTAAACCCATCAATAGAGAACGCAACTATAACAGAATTTACAGCAGATGGGTCAGCTATATCAAGAACAACAGGAGCACCCCTTTTAGGTTCAGCAGAACTTACAGCAAACCCAGCTAACTCTGCAGCCAAAGAAGGATTTTATGTAACAACAGAAGCAACAGGAAGCATAGTAAACATTAGTGGTAATGGAACTGGTTCAATGTATTTAGTGGCATCAGGTCACGTTAGAGGTGCTTCAGCTTCAGGGGATGCCGTGATGCAGATTACAGATTCAAGTGGAACTGTATTAGTAACATCAGAAGCAGTTAGCTTAACAACTAGCTATCAAAGATTAGATGTTGCATACGCAATACCAGCTTATGACTCAGACGGAAATAGTAGTCGGACATACAGAGTTAAATTCTGTTCAAACACTCAACACAATATTAATATGTTGTGGGATGCATTATCATATGACTTTAGAGACAACTCAACTAAAGTAGATTACATTGATGGAAACCTTGCAGGTGGAAATGGATATGAATGGGAAGGCACAACCGACTTATCTAAGTCAAGACACATGGCACCCATTTCATCAATCAGACATATAAGAATTAAAAATACACACGGTTCACAGAATCTGTTCGTTGCATTTGATGCAGAGGCAGAAGCTACAACTAATTGTTTAAAATTGGCGGCAGGTGAATCATTTGAATCAAGTCACCCAATTGACTTTAGAAAAAAAGTATCAGTAATTGGTAGTGGTAGCTCAACAACCTACGAAGGTATTGTTATGGGAACTGCTATCTCGACAGGATAATAAAATGGTAATGACAACTGCTAAAACAGACTGGCTGATTACAGCTCAGGAAGACGAAAACATAACAATGCTTGAAAAAGCAGTGGATGGAAGAGTCACAGTAAAAGACATCCAGCCAGCTTTGGAAGAGTATAAACGTTTGTTTTTAGCAGAGATAGCATCACCAGCAGAGATATTAACTTTATTTAGAGCATATCCAAATAAGAAAGTTTACTCTGAAGCCGTTAAAAAGATGAGTCTAGACAATCTAGATAACCAACCAATGGTTCTTGGAGGTCCAGCATCTATCGAAGTAGTTGATAGGGAAGGGCATTTAATTACAACTGACGCTTTAAGAAAAGCTTTCAAAGCCTACATGGAAAACTTTAGAACTCGAAATGCCATGGTTCTACATTCTGATGTGCAGGTGGGATGGGCTTTACCTGCGTACATCAGTAAGAGTGGTCAAGTTTTTAAAAGTGGTGTAGACGATACAGGTCTTTATTTCATAACAGAATTAAGAGCCGACACAAAGATATCAAAGAGAGTTGAACAACAGATTGATGAAGGTAAGCTAAGGTCTTACTCAATTGCAGGAAGTGCAACTAAGACACAACAGATTCAAAAGGGAATGAATCAATACATGCAAGTAGATGACTTGGAACTAGCTGAAGTTACTGTGTGTGAAAAAGGAGTCAATCAAGAAGCAAGCTTCCAGTTAATTAAATCTGAACACGCCGCAGTCAAGAGCTGCGTAGATGGAAGTTGCTTAGTACACTTAGAAAAATCAGAACCCGAAGATTGTGGTTGTGATGGTCCTAGCTTTGAAATTCAATTGATGGAAAAGAATGGGGACATAAGTCTAAAAGATACATTCGTAAACTTTGTTAAGAAACAAGAAGACCCATTTAAATCAGGGAAGGGATTTGCAACATTACAAAATGTATTATCAAGGGAACAGCAACATCATCAATTATTAGATGAAATGGGATTTCCTGGTGAACTAGAACCTGAAGATGGAAGGTACACTCCTGTATCAGAATATGACCCAGACCATCCTAAACCATATTGGTATGTAAATGAAGGTGGTCAGGACTTAGGGAACAGACATTCAGACGATGCACTTACAAAGCCTGGCAAGAAGTCAGAGTTTCAAAGAAGTAAAGTTTCTTCATTGGAAAGGCTTCAGAAATTATTAAAAGCAGAAGTAGATAATCCTTATGCCGTTGCAACAGCACAGGCAAAAAAGATGGGATATAAAAACTTCAAGGAAGGAAGTCCTGGCGAAGAGAAAGTAGATGAAATTGCAGAAGCAATTAAAAAAGCAGGACACAATCAAAGTTACGAGGACATGAATGTTCCAGATAAAAGTGACTTAGTATATTACAAAGACGGAGAGGACACAGCATCCTTGCATAGAGTTAGTTTATTAAGGGAAAAGATAAAAGAACTTAAAGAAAAAATGCTAGATTCAGATAGTAAAAAAGTAGTTGATGAAGAGGAAGAGAGTGAGTTGAGGAAACTTATCAAAGCTTCTAAACCTAAAAACGCTTGGGCAGTTGCTTGGGCTATTGTAAACGGGAAGGGACAAAATGGAATGAAGAACCCTCCCACTAGCAAAGCAGGAAGAAAAGCTGCGGCAGCTAGGATAGTTGCAGGAATAGAAGATAACCCATTTAACTAAGGAGAACTATGCCCGTACTAACAGGAGATGACATATCTAAAATTAATGACTTTGCCCTTGAACATGGAAAGGAATGGCTTATCATTGATAAGTGGGGGGAAGGAATTAGAATCGCTTTTAAAGATGACACAGCTTATTTATTTATTAAAGAAAAAGGAACATTTGGTTCAGTTGGTGGTTGGGACTTTGAAAATGAAAAAGATAAAAACAACTTAGGATTAAGGGAAGATGATGTTGAGGAAGTTGTAGAAGAAGAGGAAGAGGAAGAGGAAGAGTCGGAGGAATCAGAATAATGATTAGCCCAGACAAATGTAAAAATCCAGACGAATGTGAAAACTCAGAAGAGTGTAATAACGAAACCTGTCAAGAACTTGAAGAGGATTTCATCTGCTGTGGTGGTGATTGTTGTAAAGACGAAGAAGACTAATCACAGGCTCAATTAAACTATTCAGGAGAACCCTTGAAAAACGAAATCAACATTTTAGAAATTCTATTTGGTGATGTAGCTGATATCTTAAAAAAGATAATTAAGAAAGTAAAAGAGGCAATAAAGAAAAGTAAGCCAGCATCAGCTCCAGAACAAATCATTGTTCATCAATATAGAGATTATAACAACGTTAATTAAATCAAGTCCCCCTATTTTTTAGGGGGATTTGCTTTTTTGTATGGGGTCTGTTAATATACTTAAGACAGAACAACAGAAAAGAAGGTGTTATAATGATAGATGATATCGCAAAATTCACTGCATTTTGGTTCATAACTGGTGTGTTATTAACCATGTGTGGATATGGTTAGGAAAATAAATGTCCAATATAATGGAGTACATTGTCCAAATGAGTCAGCAGATGAAAGATTTAGCTGAGGACGGGGATACTAAATTGAATCGGGTTCTTGAACGACTTGATGAACTAGAACGGCTTATCGCAGAATTAAGAAATAAAATGGTATAATAGATTATGAAGTTATTATTAAAATGGCTTAAACAATTTAAATGTCGTTTTATTAAAAGAACTTGTGGAAATGAAGTGGTGGGAGAAAGATATGAAAAACCTCAACGGAAATTATATTTTCGGTGTGAGAAATGCGATAGGATAATAAGCCGATATGTATGAAAAAGATGACAGACCATATGTAATTTCAGTTACTAGAAATGAGGCTTTGTTCCTAGATGACTCATTAACATTAATGGTTGAAACATCACCAGAAACTCAAAACATTAGACCCCTCAGACCAATCTCTCCCATTACTAGTGGTGGAGTGCCAGCTCCTATGGAGTTAATACATAAGATAGGAAAAGCAGTTTTATATACTTCTGACTTAGATAACAGGAACAAAGAATATAAACTCTTTTTTGAAGAATATGAACTTTTAGTTTTAAGAGAGGTCTGTCATAGTTTAGCCAAATTTGGAGCTGAACTAGTAGGATTCAGTTTAAAGAAAAAAATCTATTCAGCTTTACTCCAGAAAGATTTAGAAATGGAGCAACAAGTTAATGAACTTCTGTGGAATATGGAACAACGAATAGTTGAAGAAGATACTAAAAAAACTCCGAAATTTAAAGTCAACATCAAGAACGTAGACGAGTTAATAAATCATATCAACGAAGAACTTAAATTAGACGAAGATAGCAAATAAACTTTGGAACTTTTAGCAATAGCAATCGGATTAGCCACACTATTCCTGGCGTGGATAAACTGGAAAATTTATTTAGAAACAAAAGCAATTAGAAAATTAACACAAAAAATGGTTGACATTATAAGTGGTAATTGGGAAGATAAGACAAAGGAGTAATAACATGGCGTTAACATGGGATTTAAATTCAGTATTTAAGAAGATGGAAGATTCAGGGATTGAAAGACCTGAACAACTATTAATCAGTAACGGAGAATTGAATGCTATGTCTATGGGTGTGGTGATGTCAACTGCAGCTGTGGGCATAAATAAATTAACCGATAAGAACTTTAAAGAGTTTCATCAGCGATTGAAGAAACTAGAGATTGTTGGAAGCACATTACTAAAGAAGGAAGAAGATGATGAAGGGGAAAGCATACAGAGAAATCCTACACTCCCTGAAATCAAAGCTCATATTGGGTTAAAGACAAATGCACCCACTATGGATAAAAAGAAATTCAACGCTTCTTTAATGCAAATAATAGATAACAGAGTACAGGAACTAATAAAGATAGAGTTGGACGAATTGAAAGAAATGGAAAACTCTAATGCCGATACCGAATAAACGAAATATGGAAGGTATCAGAAGATACCAACGAACTAAAAAAATTGACTCACATCTTCATCAGGAATCAATAGATGAAGAATTAATGGAAGGCATGATTGAGTATGGCTACGTTAAATTATGTAAAGCAATAGTTAGGAACGGACTGGAGAATGAGGGAATAGGTTACATGGAAACAGAGGACGGACAATTTTGGACTGCGATAATTAGGAAAGCAATTAAGGAAGACAGGGAATGAATAGAAAGCTTTATTTTTTTGATGATTGGCGAAAACACATTCAGGCTTTGATAGACCATTTTAAAGACGGGGACGATACTCCATTAACAAAAGAAGAAATCATTGAGATAACTGATTTCGTAAAAACACAACTCATTTTATCCGAGTTAAAAGATAAAGATTTTCCTTCTAGAAAATAAAGGCTTGACAATCCCTTAAACTTCAACTACCATAGTTTTTACATTAGTGTTTTACTGATGTGACAGAACAATAAAAAAGAGGTGAAAAATGTCAGGACATAGTTTTTCAGACCCATGCCCTAATTGTGAAAGTGATAATACAAACTTTTACCAAGACCATAAACCATTTCAATATATACAATTTGATTGTTTAGAGTGTGGTATGTATTCACAAACTCACGTTGGGCAAATGAATATAAATGACTTGAATGAAAATAGAAAAGACTTTGGTGATTGGGACGAGGACGAGTTCATTCCAGTTGAAAATCAAAAACCACTCAATGAAGAATGGTTTAGTGGATACATGAAAAGAGAAGATACTCATGAAAAAAGAATTTATGCTATTCCATATGCATACATTCAAAGTATTGATACTGATGTAGATACTATTAAAAAGTTGAGTAATAAAAACTTTATTCATCATGCAGAACATGGTGGTATGGTGTGGTCGGATTTAGAAATATTCATGAATGATTTAAACAATTTGCAACATGTTGCAGTACACAGAATAATAGAGGTGGCAAAATGAAAGAAATAACACGAAAAGAAAAAATAGAAACAATACTTGAATGGTGGTTAGATGGTTGGCAAGATTCACATCACGATATCAGTATACTTACTGATGAATTGGTGGGGTTGCATACAACAGAACAGAAACCATTGTACAAATATGATGATGAAGAATTAAATCAAACATACGAAGACGTAATGAAAACAAAGAAAGATTTGGGGTACGAATAATGACTTATATGGATTTAGATAAATATGTTCCTAGTATGGATATGCTAGATGAATACGAACCAATAGAAGAATGGCTTTGCGATTATTGTAATGCAGACCAAGTTTATATTGGTGGTGGCAGAATGGCGTGTGCAAATAATAAATGTGAAAATGTGCTTGGTAAACTAGGTGATGGATTTGAACACATGACAGGTAGTTACAAAGATATGTACGAATTTTCACATGCAGAACTAGAAGATAGAATGTATCAGTTTGATGTTAATTTACATAACATAATAACTAAACCAATTAGAGTCTGTGCTGATTGTGGCTCTGACCAATTAATGTTTCAAGCATGGGTTAGTCAGACTTTCACTAGGGAGTGGGAAGTAGATGAATTGATTGATGTTGGTTATGCAAGTTGTGGTAATTGTAATGACGAGGTTGGCACTATCACAAAAGCAGATTGGGAAGAATCATTAAAACATTATCCGATTACACGGAAGGGGGCGTAATGGAAGATAATTTAAATTACATAATAAGAAATACTCCAGAACAAAAAAAAGAAAAGAAAGACAATTGTAATCTATGCAATTACTTCGGAGTAGTATATGCATTTGATAAAACATGGTGTAAGAAATGCTATGACGAAATGAAAGTGAGGAACAACTATGGATA
>MDTB01053122.1_pt1 | contig 23085 bp, 18 predicted proteins | sample 811161 | NCBI WGS metagenome assembly MDTB01 (sample SAMN05326650, study PRJNA326480) | marine metagenome | isolation source: seawater | place: Mediterranean Sea | collected 2009
AACGAATATTGCCATTTATTAGTTTTGGATGGCCTATAAGTGATATGAGATAAATTAATATCTAATTCATTGAAGGGCTCTAAAAGATTATATAGGGCTCCTTCCTCATTCTTTGTAGTAGCCATAATAGAAGTTTTATCAGAATTAGTCTGATCAGCATCTATTTTTCCTATAGTGATAAACCTTGTTGTGTTACTAGAATAATCTTCAATATTTTTATTTAAAATTTCCAATCCATATTTGGTGGCAGCCAGTTCACCTGCAATGGCAATTACTGAATTATCTTCAGTTACGTTAGACGCCGCCTTTGCATTACTACTTACACTTACCAACTTAACACCTGGACAATAAGACTCGAGCCACTCTTTGCATTGTCCGAGGGTCTGTTCGTGTGCATGAATCTCAAAACCATCTTTGGGTAATGGTTTATTGTAACCAAGAAGATTATGATGAATCTCCAATTCAATCTCTCCGCAAATTTTCAAATTAAATTCACTTAAACAGTCTAGAGTGGTGTTGACTGATCCTTCGGTGGAATTCTCTATAGGAACAATTCCATAATCAGAGGATTCATTCTCTACAGATTCAAAGATAGATTTGATTGTATCTTGTGGCAACTTATCGACTGATTTTCCAAATTGGCCTTCAAGCGCTGATTCAGAGAATGTACCTTCCGGACCTAGATAAGATAGAGTAAAAGTTGATTCTGTTGAACGACAGCTAGAAATAATCTCATTAAAGATATTTCTAATTTGGGCTTGCTCTAGTGGACCTTCATTCATCTCGGTCAATCTGTTTAAGATCGAAGACTCTCTAGCAGGCTTATATTTGTTACTATCTTGCTTAGCTTGACCGGCTTGAATAGCTAACTTGGCTCTTTCACTTACAAGCGACAAAATTTGATTATCAATTGAATCAATTGAGTCTCTAATTTTTGTAAGGTCATCTTTTTTAGACATGGCTCACTAAGAATTTTCTTTAGAAAAAATATCCATAAAGTCTACAAGGGCATCTACTCCCTCCTCTGGAAGACCGTTATATATGCTAGCTCTCATCCCTCCTACGGACCTATGACCCTTTAGAGCCAATAATCCTGCTTCTTTAGATTCTTTCAGAAATTTATCATTTAGGTTTTCATTAACCAATAAAAAAGGTACATTCATGATGGATCGATTTTCTTCATTTATATTATTCTCATAAAATTCAGAGCCATCTATATAGCTATATAACTTATCTGCTTTCCTAATATTAATCTTTGCAATTTCTTCAACTCCACCCAAAGATTTCAACCACTTGAATACCTTACCCGCAACATACCAAGCAAAAGTTGGAGGTGTGTTAGACATAGATTCACCTTCGTGAATGAGGGTGTAATTCAAAAGATTCGGAGTAATAGGTTGAGGATTGCCAAGTAAATCTTTTTTTATAACAACGAAGCCAAGACCAGAGGGGCCTATATTTTTTTGGGCTCCCCCATAGATCAAAGAAAATTTATTTACATCTAGAGGTTCTGAAAGAATTCCCGAAGAGTAATCTGCAACTATGGGTACCTCAGAATGCTCAATAGATCTCAAACATAAACCTCCAATGGTTTCATTAGGGGTGTAATGCACATAGGAAGAGTTTTGAGAAAACTCCCAAGACTCTTGTTTAGGGAAATATCTAAAATCTTCTTCCTCCGAAGTGGCAGCTATATTGACATTGGTATATCTTTGAGCTTCTTTGATAGATCGCTTGGCCCAATGACCACTGTTAACATAGTCAGCGCTTCCGTCCTTGCCAGCCAAATTCAAAGGAACCATGGCATTTTGCATGGTTGCCCCACCATGAGTAAATAAAACCGCATAGTCTTCTGAGATGGATAGAAGGTCCCTAAAATCCTGCTCCGCTTGTTTAGCAATCTGAATGAATTCTGGACTTCTGTGACTTATTTCCATTACTGAAAGACCTAAGCCGTTCCAATCTAGCAACTCTTCTTGAACTTCTTTTAAAACAGACTCTGGCATGGTTGCAGGGCCTGCTCCAAAATTAAACTTTCGTGGCATTATTCATCTCCTATGAACTCTTCACTTATAGGGGCAATACTAATTAGTTTTTCTGAATCCTTAAGTCTAATCACAGTAACTCCTTGAGTATTTCTACCAATAACATTGACTTCTGCAACTCGAGTTCTTACCAGCATACCTTTATCAGAAATTAACATTAGTTCATCATCATCAGTGACTTGTGCTGCACCAATAAGTTGACCATTCCTTTCTGAAATTTGCATAGCAATAACACCTTTTGCCCCGCGTCTGGTTTTTCTAAAATCTATAGATTTGGATCGTTTACCAAAACCGTTTTCGCTAACTGTAAATATGCTCGCCTCCTCTTCAGGAATGATTAAAGATATAACATGCTGCTTTTTATCAAGCTTTATTCCCCTAACCCCTTTAGCGGTTCGTCCCATTGATCTAACTTCGGTTTCTGAAAAATGTGCTGCTTTACCTGCATTAGTGACTAACATAACAAATTTACTTCCATCAGTTATAGTAGTTCCAACCAATTCATCACCATCTTGTAGAGTGATTGCCCTCTTTCCGCCTTTCCTTTGATTTTCAAATTCAGTTAAAGCAGTTTTCTTTACAGTACCTGCCTTGGTGGCCATGAGTATAAAATGACTATCATCATACTCCTCAACAGGAACCATACTGGTAATCCTCTCTCCTTCACTAAGTTGTATTAGATTAACTAAAGGACGCCCCTTAGCCGATCTTCCTGCAGACGGGATCTCATAGACTTTTAGCCAGTACACTTGCCCTAAATTTGAAAAGCAAAGGAGTGTAGTATGTGTATTTGCAACAAGAAGTTGCTCTACAAAGTCCTCATCTTTAACTGAAGCAGCAGTCTTACCCGTACCCCCTCTTCTTTGTGCTCTATATTCCTCAAGAGGCTGAGTTTTTGCATACCCTTCATGTGAAATTGTTACTACTCTATCTTCCGGCGTGATTAGATCTGCTTCTGTTAAGTCAGCAGCAGAATCTTGTATCTCAGTTCTTCTATCGTCTTTATATTTTTCTTGAACTTCAAGAAGTTCTTCTTTTACAACCTCAATTAACCGCTCAGAATCACCTAAAATTTCCAACAAGAAGGTAATATGATCTATTATTTCTTCATATTCTTTGATTAACTTATCTTGCTCAAGACCTGTAAGTCTTTGAAGTCGCATATCCAAGATAGCTTGTGCTTGTTGTTCTGAAAGTTGATATGTTTTTCCAATTAATCCTACAGACTTATCTGTAATGTCAATTTTGCAAGCATCAGGTCCTGCTTTTTCGAGCATTGCTATAATTTTTCCAGGCTTCCATTTTTTTGCTAATAACTTTTTCTTGGCCTCTGATCCTTCTTTAGATTTTTTAATGAGGTCTATCATCTCATCGATGTTAGCTAGGGCTATTGTTAACCCTTCTAATATATGACCTCTTTCTTTAGCTTTTCTTAGATCAAAAAATGTTCTCCTAGATACAACTTCTTTTCTATGGTTGAAAAATACTGAAAGTATAGTTTTCAAATTTAGTAACTTAGGCTCTCCATCAATTAAAGCAACGTTGTTGATGCCAAAAACAGTTTGCATCTGGGTCTGAGCATAGAGGTTATTGAGAACTACATCAGGTATCTGGCCTGATTTAAGCTCTATGACTACCCTCACACCATCTTTATCAGATTCATCTCTTATATCTCTTATGCCTTCCAATTTCTTATCTCTTGAAAGTTCGGCAATTTTTTCAATCAGCCTTGACTTGACTACCTGATAAGGCATTTCAGTAATGATAATCTTTGCCTTATCTTTCTCTTCATCTTCAAATTCAGTTTTAGCTCTTATCTTGACTCTTCCTCTACCTGTTTCATAAGCACTTACTATGCCTGCTTTTCCATTTATGATTGCTCCAGTAGGAAAATCTGGACCTGGTATATATTCCATTAATTCTTGAACTGTGATGTCAGGGTTATCTATGAAAGCCAGGCAGGCCGACAGAGATTCATTCAAATTATGAGGAGCCATATTTGTAGCCATACCTACCGCTATACCTGCAGAGCCATTTACTAGCATATTGGGAATTTTTGTAGGTAATACTTCTGGCATCATTTCTGTGCCATCATAATTTTCTACATAATTTACAGTTTCCTTTTCAAGGTCTGAAAGCAATTCCTGAGAAATCTTAGCCATTCTAACTTCGGTATATCTTTGTGCCGCAGGACCGTCTCCGTCCATAGATCCAAAATTACCTTGACCATCTACTAAGGGGTACCTTAAAGACCACCATTGGGCCATTCTTACAATAGTCTCGTAAGCAGCGCTATCACCATGAGGATGATATTTACCAATCACATCTCCTACTATTCTTGCCGACTTTTTATGAGGTCTACCAAAATCGTTATTCAAAACATACATAGCATAGAGAACTCTTCTGTGAACTGGCTTCAATCCATCCCTGGCATCAGGCAATGCCCTGCCCACAATGACACTCATTGCATAATCAAGATAAGATTGTTTTAGTTCTTTCCCTATATCGACAGGAACTATTTCCTTAGCAGCAATTTCACCCATAATTTATATCCAAAAAATTAATTTAATATCGAAATGAAAGCAAAATCCTTCAAAAAGAAGGTGATTTATTTGATGTGGTATTTGCGGTATCAACTTAAGTCAATTTTAGCATAATTGACCTTAAAAATCGCTTAAAAAAAGGGTGCTAAAGGGTCGAATTAACCTTTAAATTCAGAAACCAAAGTGGATACAGTTTCTTTTGCATCTCCAAACAACATTCTTGTATTAGATTTAAAGAATAATGGGTTTTGTATACCCGCAAATCCAGATGCCATTGAACGTTTTGAGACAAAAACTGTCTTTGCGTTATCGACTTCAATTATAGGCATTCCGTATATGGGACTACCCTCATTGTCTTTAGCATCAGGATTAACAACGTCGTTGGCACCGATAACTATGCAAACATCCACTGTTTCCATAATTGGATTAACGTCTTCTGGTTCTACCAATACATCATAAGAAACATTTGCTTCAGCCAGTAGAACATTCATATGGCCTGGCATTCTTCCAGCAACTGGATGAATAGCGTACTTCACTTCAGCTCCATTCTCTTCCAATAGTTCACCTAATTCTCTTACAGCATGTTGCGCTTGAGCTACAGCCATACCATATCCCGGTACAATCAAGACTGATGAAGCTGCTTCAAGTATGAGGTAAGCATCTTCTGCAGTGATTGGTTTTACCTCACCTTGCTCTTGAGCTGATTCTGCTGTGGTATTGGGGGCTGCTCCAAATCCACTGAACAAGACATTAGCGAGAGATCTGTTCATTGCCTTACACATGATATTTGTAAGAATTAATCCGCTAGCACCAACCAAGGCGCCGGCAACGATAAGTACATTATTTAGTATCACAAATCCTGCAGCACAAGCTGCCAAACCCGAAAAGCTATTCAGCAGAGCTATTACTACAGGCATATCTGCACCGCCAATAGGTATTACAAATAAAATTCCAAGCATAAAAGCTAAGGCTATGAGCAAAATGAGTGTTTGCTCGGCAGATATATAGCCTTGAATAAAGAGCATGTTTACCCCAACAAGTAAAATTACTAGCAGTAAAAGACCGTTTACAAATTGTTGCCCTCTATATAGGTAAGGCTTTCCAGAAATTACTTCAGATAATTTTCCATAAGCAATAATGCTGCCTGTAAAGGTCATGCCTCCTATTAAGACAGTAAAGAAAATAGCCCCTAAAAAGGCCGGATTATCGAAAGTACCTGAGACATATTCAGCCGAACCAACCAAAAGACTAGCAATTCCACCAAAACCATTGAATATGGCTACCATTTCAGGCATGGAAGTCATTTTCACTTTAGTTGCTGCAAAATATCCCACTATACTTCCAGCGATTAAAGCTCCGGCAATATATCTATAGTCAATAATATTTTGATCTAATAATGTTATTAAAACAGCAAGTAACATGCCAGATGAGGAAAGAAAATTTCCATTTCTTGCTGTATCCGGTGATCCCAGCATTTTGAGACCCACAATGAAAAGTATCGAAGAAGCAATATAAGATAAGTTAACTAAAATTGAAGTATCCATAATTATTTCTTTTTAAACATTCCTAGCATTCTATTTGTGACAAGATATCCACCCACTACATTAATTGAAGCAAAAAAGACAGCTGCAGTTCCAAGGGCGATTGTTGTCATCTCAGATGATCCAGAAGATAGAATTGCTCCAACTAGAGTAATGCCTGATATGGCATTAGCTCCGGACATCAATGGAGTGTGCAAAGTTGAGGGCACTTTAGTAATTAGCTCTACACCTAAAAAAATTGATAGAACTAAAATGAATATTAGAAGTATGATCTGACTTTCCATAGTATTAATTTATTTTACTGATTCGTTAACAATACTTCCTTGGTGAGTAATAACACACCCTTTCAGTATCTCGTCTTCTAAATCAAAATTGATAGATTTCTTTTCTGAGTCCCAAAATTCTTCAATCATATTAAAAATATTAGAACCAAAAACTTGAGAGGCATCTTTAGCAACTTCTCCAGGTAAGTTAGACATGCCAATGATAGTAACGCCATTATGAAAGACGTACTCATCATTTTTTGAACCTTCGACATTACCCCCTGTTGAAACTGCCATATCTACTACAACACTGCCTGGTTGCATAGCTTCCACCATATCTTGAGAAATAATCCTTGGCGCAGGTCGTCCAAATACTTGTGCAGTAGTTATGATGACATCAGATTGAGAACAGATTTTTTTCATGCCTTCTTGTTGCATTTTTATTTGATTATCACTGAGTTCTTTAGCATAACCTTGATCGGTTTCTTCCGTCTCTCCTATATCAATTTTTACAAATTTTGCACCCAAAGATCTTACTTGCTCCTCTACAACTGGTCTTGTATCAAAAGCTTCGACTCTTGCTCCTAATCTCTTAGCTGTAGCTATGGCCTGCAATCCTGCCACTCCAACACCTACTATGAAAACCCTGGCAGGAGATATTGTCCCAGCAGCGGTCATCATCATTGGAAAGGATTTTGAAAGTGTTCTTGAAGCTTCAATAACTGCTGCATATCCAGCTAAATTTGCCTGTGAACTCAATGCATCCATTTTCTGAGCCCTAGTTATCCTTGGTACCAACTCCATGCTTATAGAGCTCACACCAGCAGAAGCCAATTCAGTTACAATTTGTTTTTCATTGAATGGGTCTAGAAAGCTTATATATATTGAATCTTTAGTTAATAATTGAATCTCATCACTGGTAGGCTTATTAATTTTACAGACTACATCAGCGGACTTAAAGCCTCCTGCCCTATCGTGACAGATAGTTGCTCCTGCTGTTGAATATAGGTCATCTGAAACAAAAACTTTATCTCCTAAACCCGACTCCACAGAGACTTGAATCCCCAAATCAACCAACTTCTTAGCTACTTCAGGTAAAATGGTGGCACGTATTTCTTGAGCCTCTTCTTTAGGAAAGAATATTTGCATAATAATTTTGAGTTTGGAAAATTTCGAGAACAGTTTAAAGAAAAAAATTGACTATGAATATAAAAAATTTAGATCATGAAGAAGTAAATAAATTTGATGAACTTGCTGCAAAATGGTGGGATATGGAAGGTGAGTTTAAACCGCTCCATCAGATTAACCCTCTTAGGGTAGGCTTCATTAAAGATAGGTCTATTTTAGAGGGTAAAAAGATTCTAGATGTTGGCTGTGGAGGCGGTATTCTTGCAGAAGCTTTAAGTGAACTTGGAGCAAATGTTACAGGGATAGATGCATCAGAGAATACAATTGGAGTTGCTAAATCACACTCTAAATCAATAAACAGCAACGTAAGGTTTATTCAAAATACAATTGAGGAATTTATAGCTTCTAACCCCGATGAAAAATTTGATGTCATTACCTGCTTGGAAATGCTTGAACATGTGCCCTCCCCGGGTGAGATAATAAAAAACTGTTCTGATATTTTGAAAAAAGATGGAGATATTTTCTTTTCCACCATAAATAGAAATCCTAGATCGTATCTGTTTGCTGTTATCGGGGCTGAGTACATATTAAATCTTCTTCCAAAAGGAACCCATGATTATGAAAAATTTATTAAGCCTTCTGAGCTAGCTAAGTGGATTAGAGAAGCAGGTTTAAACTCTGAGGAAACAATTGGATTAAGCTATAACCCAATTACTGATAATTATTGGCTTGGAAAGGATATACAAGTTAATTATATGGTTCATGCAAAAAAGGGAAAGGATTGAAAACATTAGAGCTATTTGCTTTTGACTTAGACGGAACACTTCTAGATACAGCGCCTGATTTTCTTTATGCGGTTAATATTCTAAGAGAGAGATACCAATTTGATGAAGCTGATTACAATCAAGTCAGATCAAGAGTATCCCAGGGTGCAGCAAGTCTTGCCTCTTACGCCCTAGACCTTGAAGGGGAATCAGCTCAAAAGGTTGAATTCCATAGACAAGAATTACTAGATATATATGAAAATTGTTGTCTAACATATACAGAGATTTTCGATGGTATCGAGGAAATTCTTACCAAATTAAATAATAAACAAATTAAATGGGGTATTATCACAAATAAGCCTAGAAGATTTGCTGAGAATATTGTTGAGAACAAATTAGGTAGGTTTAAAGTGCCATTTCTTATATGTCCTGATGATGTGGGAGTGAGAAAACCTGAACCTCAAGGATTAATCCATGCCCTAGAATTAACCAATTCAATTCCTGAAAAAAGTATATATATAGGTGATCATAAAATTGATATCACTGCAGGAGAGAGAGCGAAAATGCAAACTGGTGCTGCTGCATATGGGTACATACCTTTGAATGATAATGTTAAAAACTGGGACTCTGATCACGTCTTCAATGAGCCAAAAGAAATTATTTCTTTGATTGATGATGATTAAGGATTTCCACAAAATAAAACTCCCTTCTAATCTCTTAGAAGGAAAAACAATCTTAATCTCGGGTTCAGGTTCAGGTATAGGAAGACAAATTGCCAAAACCTTTTCTGAGTTCGGAGCGGATCTAATACTATTAAGTAAAAATCTAGAAAAACTTGAAACTCTTTACGATGAGCTAAACCAAAATTACTCCAACAATATAATTATACAACCTCTGGATTTGGAGAAAGCTGAAGAAATAGACTATGAAAAAATTGTTAGAGCTATAGAAGATGAATATCACAAAATCGATGGACTAGTGAACAATGCGGCAATACTGGGAGAAAAGAAACCTCTCGAGCAATATAGTTATTCAAGCTGGAAAAATGTCCTCAAAGTGAATCTTGATGCAAGCTTTCTTTTGACCAAAAACTTAATGCCTCTATTAAAGAAATCAGATAAAAGTTCAATAATCTTTACTTCTTCAGGAGTTGGAAGGAAGGGAAGAGCTTACTGGGGAGCTTACTCAATAAGTAAATTTGCTATAGAGGCAATGACGCAAATCTTGTCTGAAGAGCTCCAAAATACCTCCAATGTTAGAGTCAACTGCATCAACCCAGGAGCAGTTAGGACCAAGATGAGGGAATCTGCTTATCCGGCAGAAAAACCTGAAAAAAATCCATTACCAATTGAAATAATAAAACCTTATTTGTATCTAATAAGCGATATGAGTCTGAAAATTAATGGCCAATCTATTGATGCTCAAGAGCATTAACCTCACTTTTTGAGAGCTCTTTATAAGCGCCTTGCTTTAAATTAGCAGGCAAAAATACATTTCCATATCTAACTCTTTTAAGGCGAGAAATTTCTAACCCTTGACTCTCCCAGAGCCTTCTAACTTCTCTTGTTCGCCCTTCCATAATGACCATAGCAAACCACTGATTGGTATTGCCTTTTCTTCCACCCTGTACGTCAGTAAATTTCGCAAAACCGTCATCAAGCTTTACTCCTTCAATAAGATTATTCAGAATTTCATCAGTAACATTCCCGTGCACTCTTGCTATATATTCTCTTTCAATATTAGATGAAGGATGCATTAATTGATTCGCTAAAGACCCATCGTTTGTAAATAGAATAAGTCCCGAAGTATTAATATCAAGCCTTCCAACAGAGACCCATCGGCCAGATCTTAATTTAGGTAATGAATCAAAAATAGTTTTTTTGTGATCCGGATCATTACGAGAAGATATCTCTCCTACTTTTTTGTTGTACATCAATATTCTTCTTTTTGTGGGATCTTTTTTTGACAGTCTTACAGTTCTGCCTTCTACTTCAAAGATATCCTGTTCTGATACCAGCTGCCCAATTGAGGCTAATTGCCCATTAACCAAAACTTTTTTTTGTCTTATAAGAGATTCTATGCCTCTCCTGGAACCGATACCATGATCAGCCAGGACCTTATGGATCCTTGTTTTCAAGATTTAATTTAAGGTTTGCGTGGTTTCTGGAGAACTATCTGGTTCTTCGATGGGTAGTTCAAGTTCGATTGATTGTAAGTCGGGAAGTTGAGGTAGCTCAGGTAATTCCCTTAGATGTTGTAAGCCAAAATAATCTAAAAATTCCTTTGTAGTGGAGTATAAAGAAGGTCTTCCTGGAACATCCCTTTGGCCTACTATTTTAACCCACCCTCTTTCCATTAATCCTCTCATTAGCTGAGTTCCAACTGTCACGCCTCTAATTTCTTCAATTTCTCCTCTGGTAATAGGTTGTTTATATGCAATCAGAGAAAGAGTTTCTAAAGTTGCTTTAGAAAACTTTTGTGGCTTTTCTTCCCATAGTTTTGCTACGTATTCTGATAAGGATTGCTTGACTTGCAAGCGATAGCCGCTGGCAATTCTTTTTAGTTCGATACCTCTTTCAATACAGCCTTCATCTAATACATTTAAAGCATTTCTTATCTCATCTTTAGATGGTTTAGGGTCTTCGAAGACCTTAGTCATATCATCAATGCTTATTGGTCGTGATGCCGATAAAAGCAATGCCTCAAGAATTTCTTTCAGTTTCCTCTCCATTAATGCACCTCTTCGATTCCTTTAATATGTATTGGACCAAATTCTTCAGACTGCACTATTTCGATAAGTGAGTCTTTCAATAACTCTAATATAGCCAAGAATGTTACCACAACACCAATTCTTCCTTCGTTACTATTAAATAGAGAGGTAAATTCTATGAATGATTCAGTTTTCATTCTTTCTAGTATCTGACTCATTCTTTCTCTAGTTGAAAGTTCTTCGAAATTAATAAGATGAGCCTGAGACTGTTCCGCTCTTCTCATTACTTCAGCAAGAGCAATTGTTAATTCCTCAAGTGGAACATCAATGAGAGGTGCCTCAGTAGTGAACTCGGGTAATTTTGCATTAGCAGCAAATATCTCTCGGTCGAGTCTAGGAATTTTATCAATTCTTTCTGCCGCTTCTTTGTATCTTTGATATTCTTGAAGTCGCTTAATAAGCTCAGCTCTAGGATCTTCTTCTTCAGACTGCTCTTCGGGTCTTGGAAGTAACATTCTAGATTTCAATTCTGCCAGATAAGCAGCCATCACTAGGTAATCACCTGCCAATTCAACTTGCATGGCATCCATCAATTCTATGTAAGAAGTATATTGTTGAGTTATTTTAGCTACATTAATGTCTAATATATCCAAATTTTGTTTTTTAATAAGGTACAAAAGAAAATCAAGCGGTCCTGCAAAACTATCAAGCAAAACCTCTAAAGCATTAGGGGGAACGTATAGATCTTCAGGTAGTACTGTGTCTTTACCTTTTACAGTCGCTAAAAACATCTCCTCTTGACGAGGATTAATTGATTTTTCCTCCGTTTTTAGAGGAGATTTGGTTTTGATATCAACCATTTTTCCAATAGATTAGCTATTGGTCCTATATTATAACTATTATAAGTAAAACTTACAGTTATTAACCTTAGACATCTCTTTAAAAGCTCTTTCTTTACTACTTCATCATGCAGAAAAAAATATTAATTAAAAAGGTCTATGTGAGTTACTGAGAATATCTATTTGTTATGGGGTATCTTCTATCTTTTCCAAAACCCCTAGAAGTAATCTTGACCCCTAAAGGGGCTTGTCTTCTCTTATATTCGCTTATGTCTATCAATCTAATAACCCTTTTGACGATAGATTCGTCAAAACCTTCTGAGACGATTTCTGTTTTACTTTTATCTTGCTCTACATAAAGTTCAATAATCTTATCTAGAACATCGTAGTCAGGCAGACTATCACTGTCCTGTTGGTTTGGGGCCAACTCAGCAGAGGGAGGTCTTTCAATAATTCGTTCGGGTATAACTTCGGAAAGAGTATTTCTATATTTTGAAAGCTCATATACCAAAATTTTAGGTACGTCCTTAAGCACTCCAAAACCACCTGCTGTATCTCCATACAAAGTAGAATACCCAACAGCCGTTTCGCTTTTATTTCCTGTAGTAAGGACTAATCTTCCTGATTTATTAGATAGAGCCATTAAGATAACTCCACGACATCTTGACTGGAGATTTTCTTCAGTAATATCAGGATCTTGTCCTTTAAATTCTTCAGAAAGTTCTTTATAGAAAGACTCATAAATATCGCCTATAGGGATTACAGAGTGCTTTATGCCTAGGTTATTTGCTAACTCTTGTGCATCTTCAACACTCATGTCTGAAGTAAATTTAAAAGGCATCATGAAAGTTCTTACTTTTTCAGCACCTAGTGCATCTGTAGCTATTGCTGCAGTTAAAGCAGAATCTATTCCTCCAGAAGAACCAATGAGTGCACCAGGAAAATTATTCTTTAGTATGTAATCTTTAGCCCCCAAAACTAAAGCCTGATATACATCAGCCAAATAATCTTCTTCTGGAATATCTTCATGGTTTATGGCTTTTAGATTTGAACCATCCTCACATATAAATTCAGCTATTTTTTGATCTGTCTCAAACTTTGCAAGTTGCATTACCTGAGTTCCTAACTCACTCATAACCATAGAGGTTCCATCAAACACAAGCTCGTCTTGTCCTCCTACTTGATTGGCATAAACAATTGGTAAGGAATATTTTGAAGCCTGGTTTGAGATTAGCTTTTTCCTTTCATTTATTTTTTCTAAATGAAAAGGAGAAGCATTAAGATTTAATATTAGATTCGCCTTACTTTCATGAGCTTGGTTTATTACTTTTTCGTGCCATATATCTTCACAAACTGAAAGAGCAATTCTCAGCCCGTTTACTTCAAAAATACCTGCACTATTGCCAGGCTGAAAATATCTTTTTTCATCAAAAACTTCATAGTTTGGTAATTCTTGTTTTTTGTATTCTGTAATTATTGAATTATTTCTTAAGACACCGGCGCAATTAAAAATTGAATTGCCTTCTTTTTTGGGGTAACCAATGACAATAAAACTTTCGGGTTTCTCATGACTTAATTCATGCACTGCATCATAAGCCTGGTTAAGCAGATCGTCTCTTAAGATGAGGTCTTCAGGCGGATAGCCTGTAATAAACATCTCGGTAAATAGGAAAATATCAGGTGAATTTTTGATTGATAACTTCTTGATAGCAACTTTTGCTAACTCTAAATTTCCTTTTATGTCGCCGACTACGGGATTCTCTTGAATTATGCCTATGGAAATTTTTTTTGAAGCCATCTTTGCGACTTTTAGATAAGTTTAATAATTATTGTTATGAGAAAAAGTCTCTATTAGTAAGCTATATTAACACTTTCATGCTTTAATCTAGTGACAATATATGTAGAATGCATATCCGATTAAATTTTAACCATGCAAAAAACTAGTGATTTAAGAATATCAGGAAGGCAGGAAGTAATTTCTGCAAGCTCTCTATTATCTGAGCAACCCATATCAGATATATCTTCTGAAACAGTCTTTTCTGCAAGAAGAGAATTCTCTGAAATACTCAATAAAAAAGATAATAGGCTTGCTGTAGTTGTTGGTCCTTGCTCCATACATGATACCGAAGCGGCTATGGAATATGCGAATCTATTACTAGAAGAAAAGAACAACTTAAAAGAAGAACTCTTGATTATCATGAGAGTATATTTTGAAAAACCAAGGACTACAATTGGTTGGAAGGGCCTCATAAACGATCCGGATCTAGATAATTCCTTTGATATTGACAAAGGATTATCAGTATCCAGGCAATTATTAAGAAACATAAATGACTTAGGCATGCCTGCAGGAACAGAATTTTTAGATGTTATCACCCCACAATATATTGCAGACTTAATTTCATGGGGTGCTATAGGAGCAAGAACTACGGAAAGTCAGGTACATAGAGAATTAGCCTCGGGTTCATCCTGCCCTATAGGGTTTAAAAATGCCACAAATGGTGGGATTAAAGTAGCTGCCGATGCTATAGGCTCGGCCTTACATCCTAACAAATTCTTATCAGTTACGAAAGATGGTAGAGCTGCCATTTTTTCGTCATCAGGAAATAAAGACTGTCATGTTATTCTACGAGGAGGCAAAGAACCCAACTATAAAAAAGAATTTATAGAGGAAACTTCTCAAATACTTAAGTCTAATAATCTGGAAGAATCAATAATGGTTGACATGAGTCACGGGAACAGCAGTAAACAGCATAAAAAACAAATAGATGTTTGTACCGATATTGCCACTCAAATTCAAGCCGGAGAGAAAAGAATTACTGGAGTCATGATAGAAAGTAACCTTGAAGAAGGTAATCAAAAGGCTGACGATCTTTCTAATCTTACTTATGGAAAGAGCATTACTGATGCATGTATTAACTGGTCAGATACTAAAGACTGTCTCTACAGACTGGCTGAATCAGTAAGATTAAGAAATAACTAACCTAATTTCCTTGTTTAGTGCTAGATCATAAATTACTCTAGCTGCTGTTATATATGACCGATTCAAAGATATCTTTTTCTAAGGAAATAGCAAATACCATAGGCCTGGAGGAGGCAATACTGCTTGAGTATTTAAAACAACAAAAGATATTACTTAATCAAGTTTCTATAGAGCAAATTAATTCTGATAATGAATTTTGGTCAGATGATAAGATTAGGAATATTTTATCCAAGTTAGTTAAAACAGGCCTGGTTATTGAGTCAAATTATGAAGGTAGTACTCACTTTTCTTCCAAGAACCCTAGTCAAGATCCTAGAGCTAAGACAGAGAATAAATGGGCTCCGGATAAAGAAGTCTTGGATCAGATTCATGAATATGGTATTCCTGAAGACTTTGCAGCTCTCCAAATAGATGACTTTAAAAAGTTAAACCAAGAACGAAATGAACAATCAACAAACTGGGGAGTTAAATTTTTAAGATTCGTTATTAAAAAATGGCGTTATAAAGAAGTTGAAGACAACAAGAGGAAAAAAACAAAACCAATAGATAAAAATTGGACTCCTGATATTGATGCCAAAGAAATACTTATCAAGTCAGGAATCAATGAGGAGTTCATAGAAAAAGAAATTCCTGAATTTGTTCTGTATTGGACTGAACGTAAGGAAGAATCTGATATATGGAATAGTAAATTCATAGCTCATATAAGAAGACAATGGGGTCGTTTTAAGAATATAAAAGAGAATGATGATTTGCCATCCGAAATGACCTCTCAGTGGTCACCAAATGAAGATTTTTTTGATATTCTCGAACTAACTGATATACCAAAAGCATTTGCTGAAAATTCCAAACCTGAATTTATTATGTATTGGAAAGAGACAGGTCAATCCTTAACATCCTGGAATAGTAAATTTCTTCAGCATGTTAAATACCTTTGGGAAAAATCTAATAAAGGTCAGACTCCTCAGGCATCGGCACAAATAGATAAAAGAATTGAGTCTAGTTGGAAAATACAAGATCCAGATATTCAACATGCTCCTAAAAAACTAGATAACGAAACTGTCCAAGAAAATTTAAGAAAACTTAAAGAAAAGCACCAAATCTAGTTTTATATTAAGTATTTTAGTGTTATAGTAATGTATAACACCTAAATTTACTTATGAAAATCAAACAAACATATAAAACTGCAACTATTCTCGCTTCTTTTTTGGTTATTTGGATGGTATCAGGAACACTTGTTGAAGAACAAACTTTTGAAAGAAGTGAAACATCTTTGGATACCTTATCTTCTGTAACTATATTAAATAGTAAAGCCAGCGATAAATCTCAAATACTAAAGTCCAGCGGATTCACTGAAGCTGATAAATTTGTTCAAGTAAGAGCAGAGGTTAGTGGCAGAGTAATCTCTAGACCTGTACAACAGGGCGACTTCGTTAATGAGGGTGATTTAATATGTCAGTTGTATATTGCTGGAAGAGAAGCTTATCCGAAAATCGTAGCTCCGTTTTCAGGCTATCTAGAAAGCTTAAAAGTGGATGAAGGTGATTTTCTTAATGTTGGATCTGTTTGTGCTTCATTAATTGATCCCGATCCAATGCTATTAGTAGCGGATGTTGCTGAAAAAGATATTGCACAGATTCAACTAGGGTCAGAAGCAACTGCCAAGCTAATATCTGGAAGATTGATTTCAGGTAAAGTTGCTTTTATAGCCTCATCTGCAGATAAAAATACAAGAACATTTAGGGTTGAAATTAGCGTTGATAACAAAGACAGAACTATAAGAGATGGCGTTTCGGCAGAAATTTATATCAAAGGTAAAAAAGAGCCTGCCCATAAAATATCCCCTGCTATCCTTTCTCTAAATGATCAAGGTAAATTAGGCGTTAGAACCGTTACTAATGAAAATAAGGTTGAATTCAAAGAAATTAAAATTCTAGAAGATACAAGCACTGGCATGTGGGTTTCTGGTTTAGATAATGTAGCTCGAATAATTACTTTGGGTCAAGAATATGTATTCCAAGGTCAAACAGTTAACGTAAAAGAAACCTTCTCTCCTGATGCATGAAAGATTTTATTACAGGAGCTATAAAAAAAAGTAGAACTTCGCTAAGCATTCTTGTCCTATTAGCTCTTTCTGGAGTATTTGCACTAAATTATCTTCCTAAGGCCACAGAACCTCAAGTTAGTTTTCCTGGTGCCTATATAGGTGTTGGCTTTGAAGGTGTCTCTCCTGAAGATTCTGAAAGACTTCTAGCGAAGCCGCTCGAAGATGCATTACGAACAATATCTGGAGTCATAGATATTAGATCGACGGCTTCTACAGGTTATGCAGCTGTAGTTGTAGAATTTGATCAAGATGTCGATATAGATGAGGCTCTATACGACGTAAGAGTAAAGGTTGATGAAGCCAGAGCAGAATTACCACTAGATGCAAGAGAACCTACCATTAGGGAATTTACCTCCACTGATGATCCTGTATTGACTGTCAGTGTTGCCAGTGCAGTATTACCTCAAAGAGTATTAGTAAATTTAACTCAGGAATTAAAAGATGTCATTGAAACTCACCCCAACGTTCTTGAAGCAGAACTCAATGGCGTTCCCGAAGACTTAATAGAAGCTATAGTTGATAAAAGCAAACTGGAATCATATGGAATATCTATGAATCAGTTATTTCAAGCTGTATCAAATAACAATAGAGTAATACCTGCAGGTTTTCAAGATACTGGATCAGGTAGATTTGCAGTCAATGTACCCAGTGTATTCTCTAGTCTAGAAGATATCGAAACCCTTCCTATTAAAGTTTCAGGCAATTCTGTGGTGACTCTCAAAGATGTCGCTGATGTAAGCCTAACTTTTAAAGATAGAGGGGGTTACTCAAGAATCAATGGACAGCAATCTTTATCCGTAGATGTTAAGAAGCGAATAGGAACTAATATCATTGATACTGTAACGGATATTAGAGAGATGGTTGAGGAAGAAATTGAAAGTTTTCCAGAAGGTGTAGACGTAAATTTCGTGCGTGATGATTCTGAATTTGCTCTCCAAATGATCTCCGAATTACAAGGCAATGTTCTAACTTCCATTGCACTTGTCATGATTGTTGTTTTAGCTGCTTTAGGTTTTAGAACATCAATGCTAGTTGGAATGGCAATCCCTTTTTCCTACTTATTTGCCCTTTTAGTGCTTCTTGTACTAGGTAAAGAATTCAATTTTATGGTTATGTTTGGAATGTTAATTTCTATGGGCATGACAATCGATGGCTCTATAGTGGTAACAGAATATGCAGATCGTAAATTGGCTGAAGGAATGAACCGAGTTGAGGCTTATACTGCTGCTGCAACACGAATGTTCTGGCCTGTTCTCTCCTCTACCACCACTACATTGATTGCTTTCACGCCTTTGATGTTCATGCCTGGATTTGGAGCTTTTATTAGAGATATGCCTATTACCGTCTTCTGCGTTCTAGTAGGATCCCTGCTCTATTCACTTGTATTTGCTCCTATTCTAGGTGCGATGTTTGGTGGATTAGCGAAACAATCTGAAGAAGAGGTCAATAATACAAGATTACTTGAATCTTCTGATCCGCTCAGCTTAACTGGAGCTTCAGGTGTTTATGCCAGAAAAATTAATCATTTTTTAGATACTCCAGGCCAAATTATTTCCATAATTCTCGCTGCCATCATTCTTTGCATAGGACTCTGGGCACAACACGGCAAAGGAATAGTTTATTTTCCACAGGTTGCTCCACAATTTGCAGACGTTGATATCCTGGCAAGAGGTAACCTTGCTGTTGATGAAATAAGAGATATAGCAATTGAGGCTGAACAAAAAATAATTGATGTAAAAGAAATAGAAAATTTGTCTGTTTGGTCAAACTCTGGTGGAAATAGAGGATTGGGCCGTGGTTCAGGATCCCCTGACAGGGTTGGCGGAATGTTTATTGATTTCTATGCTGAAGATGAGGCTGTTTCTGATCTGAATGGCTTTGAAATTATGGATGTCCTTAGAGAAAGATTGGAAGACACTTCAGGATATTTAGTTCAAGTTGAAGCGGAACAAGGTGGTCCTCCTATAGGAAAAGCACTTCAATTAAATGTGAGTGGCGATAATGAACAAGCTCTTGTTGCAGCTATAAGAAAAATAAGAAGATACGTCGAAAACATTGGTAGCTTTATAGATATAGAAGATACCACTGTAACCAGAGGCATAGAGTGGGAATTAGAAATAAATAGGACTAAAGCTGCTCAATACGGTGCTGGATTAAGTGATGTCGGTGCTTCTGTCCAAATGGTAACTAACGGCATCAAGGTAGGTGAATACAGGCCTTTGAATCTCGATAGAGAAGTAGATATAAGAGTTAGGTTTCCAAAGTCAGAAAGAAATATAGATCAACTGAGTAATTTAAATGTGCAGACTGCGAAGGGTTTAGTTCCTGTAAGTAGTTTTGTAGAAACAAATATCCAACCTGCAACTAAAAGTATAAGCAGGAAAGGTGGAAAAAGAGTTCATAGCTTATCTGCACGTACAGTGGAAGGTGCTATAGACTCTGTTGAAATAAAGAAAGTTAAAGATTGGCTAGCAACAGAAGATTTAGGCAAAGGTGTTACGATTGGGTACGACGGGTTTGATAAATATAATAAAGAAGCTGCCGATTATCTAGTTCTTGGCTTCATAGCAATGCTCTTTGTAATGCTGATCGTCCTGGTTGCACAATTTAATAGCTTCTATCAAGCTAATATTGTTCTCTCTGCCATCCTCTTATCTTTCGGAGGGGTATTCATATCTCTCTTAATTCTTGACAGGTCCTTCAGTACATTACAAACCGGTATAAGCTGTGTTGCTTTGGCAGGAATTGTAGTTAATAACAATATAGTTTTAATTGATACCTTTAATCTGCTCAAAAGAAATAATCCTGGCTCCACAACCAAGTCTTTAGCTTTGCGTAGTGCCATATTGAGATTGAGGCCAGTATTTTTAACTTCTTTTACTACTATTGCGGGCCTTCTTCCAATTGCACTAGGCTATAGCATAGATCTTATCGATAGAACTGTTAAATCAGGATCTTACATAACAAGTTTTTGGGAGCAGATGGCTGCATCTCTTGTAGTAGGATTAACGGTTGCAACTATCTTGACTCTAGTTGTAACACCCTGTGCTCTAGCTTTTTCAGACACGATTAGATCATTTCCTTCAAAGGTCATAAATATCTTATTAAAACCTTTTCAAGCTTTAAATATCTTAAAAAAAGCCAACTAAGCATTTAAGAAAATCTTAAGAACTGGCTATTGTGCGCTATCATATTAGCTTAAATGGACTTATTAACTCATGCTTATATTAAGGAATATCAATGGCTAAAAAAATAATTCTTACTGTACTTTCTTTATCTTTGTTTTCAGGAGCTATGCTTTCCGAAGAAATTGAAGAAGTAATTATTCTTGAAGAAAAACTATCAAGTTTAAAGGGTTGGTCAAACAACCAATCCTTATCATCAATTAACGAAAAAGAACTAGAAGATTTAGATGCCCAGCACCCAAAACAGATCTTCAGAAGATCTCCTGGAGTCTGGATAAGCAGAGGTTCAGGTCAAGAACATTTAACAGCAATCCGTTCTCCCGTTTTAGCAGGACCGGGGGCATGCGGATCGTTTCTTGTTCTTGAAGATGGCCTTGCAGTTAGACCAACGGGATTTTGTAATGTAAATGGGTTATTTGAAACCTTTTACGAGATGGCTACAAAAGTAGAGACTATAACTGGACCAGCGAGTGCAAGATATGGAGCCAATGCCATGCATGGTGTAATAAATATCTTATCGAAACCAATATCTTCCGAAAATAAAATTTATACAAATATCGGACCAAATGACTATAGGAACTTTAAAATCAGAGTTGGTAATCAGAAAAACTTAAGCTTTGATGGCTTCTTTGCAAACAATGATGGTTTTAGGAATCAGTCAGGATATGACCAACAAAAAATTAGAGTTCAGTCTAACTTTCTTATCTCCTCTTGGTCTGCAACTTTAAAAGCAACTCTAACAAACCTTAATCAAGAAACAGCAGGATATATTAATGGTCTTGATTCATATAAAGATGAAGATTTTAGTAAAAGAAATTTTAATCCTGAGGCGTACCGTGATGCTAACTCCCAAAGAATATCTTTAAGATTTACTCGAGAAAATAATAATACCGTTAATGCAATAACAGCTTATATCAGAAACAACGATATGAAGTTCTTCCAGCATTTTCTTCCAGGAACACCATTGGAAGAGAATAATCACACCAGTGTAGGTGCAGTCTTTCAAAGAATATCGGATTATGAAGCTTTTAGTTTTGTTAGAGGCTTTCAATTTGATTTAGCTAAGGCTGAATTAACAGAAACACAAAAAGATGCTTTGACCACTAGCTCTGCTTTCAATAATGCTACAAGACCTCAAGGTAAACACTATGACTATCAAGTTGATTCATTTGTTTATGCAATTTTTGCAGGAATAGAAGACTTTTACATTAATGATCATTTAAATTTATTTGCTGATGCCCGAGCTGAATTTATTGAATATGATTATTCAAATAACATGATTAGCGGTAATACTAGAGAAGATGGAACTAATTGTGGATTCGGTGGGTGCTATTACAACAGACCTGCCGATAGGACAGACAATTTCAATGAAATCAGTGCCAGAATAGGACTTGTTACTAACTTTGAAGAAATAAATTATTTTGCACAAATCAGTCTCGGTTTTAGACCTCCACAAATTAACGAAGCTTATAGACTGCAGAAAAAACAAAATGTAACTGATTTAAACTCTGAAACTTTAACTATGTTAGAGGTCGGAAGTAGATATGAATGGGATTCAATTATGGGTTCTATAAGTCTTTATAAGAGCAAAAAGAAAAACTCGATATTTAGAGATGCAGAAAATTTCATAGTTGATAATGGGAAAACTAATCATAAAGGAATTGAATTAAGTTTAGATTGGATTGCCAATGCCAATAACACCTTTAGCACAAACATCACTTATGGAGATCATAAGTACGACTTTGAAACAGACACTTCTATGAGAGAAAAAATTAGAATTGGTAACCAAATTGATACAGCACCAAAACTTATGGCTAATCTGTTATGGGACCTGAACTTAAATAACAATTCATCTCTTGTATTTGAAGTAGAACATATGAGTTCTTACTACACCGATGCAGCAAATCTTCACAAGTATGAAGGACACACACTTTACCATGCTAGATATAGTCAAAAATTGTCCGAATCTCTAAAAACGTATCTCAGGATTGATAATATCTCTGACAAGGCTTACGCAGAAAGAGCTGACTTTAATGCCTTTGGAGGTGATAGGTATTTTCCTGGTTTACCTAGGGAAATTTATATTGGATTAGAATATACTTTCTAGATAAGTACCAATGAATAAAAAAGTAGAAATAAATTTTGAGAAAGCCCTGGAAGAGCTTGAATCTATAGTCGAAGATTTAGAATCTGGAGACTTAAGCTTAGAAAATTCTCTAAAGTCTTTTGAAAAGGGAATAAAATTGGCAAGACAGTGCCAAGAAAAACTCTCTCAAGCAGAACTACAGGTTCAGAAATTAATCGAAGAAGATGGAGAACTTAAAACTACTCCATTGAAAGATGTCTGAATTTGAAAAAATATTAGGTTCCTATCAAATAAGAATTAACCATAAACTTGAAGGGTTGCTTCCTTCTGATGATTCGATTCTAGCTAATGCGATGCGATACTCTGTACTTAATGGAGGTAAAAGGCTAAGGCCAATACTTGTATACATAGTTAGTGAATTGGGAAGTGCAGAGGGAGATTCGCTAGATATATTAGCTGGATCAATTGAACTAATTCATTGTTACTCTCTAATTCATGATGATTTACCTTCCATGGATAACGATGATCTAAGAAGAGGTATTCCAACTACACACAAAGAATATAATGAAGCCACAGCAATACTAGCAGGAGATGCACTCCAACCTTTGGCATTTGAATTATTATCTAGAATAAATACGTCAGACAAAAACAAAATAGCCATCATTGAAAGTCTAGCGAAAGCGTGTGGATACAAAGGTATGGTAGGTGGTCAAATAAAAGATATACATTCTCAAGACATAGATACAGTTCAAGCATTAGATTTAATGCATTCTCAAAAAACCGGTAAATTAATTGAAGCCTCTCTGGAGACGTCTGGTATTTTATGTGGATTGGATATTTTAGAAATTAAAGCATTAAAAGAATATGGATCGAAAATAGGTCTAGCGTTTCAAATTC
>MDTB01044996.1_pt1 | contig 23080 bp, 20 predicted proteins | sample 811161 | NCBI WGS metagenome assembly MDTB01 (sample SAMN05326650, study PRJNA326480) | marine metagenome | isolation source: seawater | place: Mediterranean Sea | collected 2009
TCAAAACTAATAATAAGTTTTAGTTCCACAGTAATTCTAGAGTCAGCTATATTAGGTAGAGATGTTATTATACCAAACTTTGATGAATGTTCTATATCTAATTATAAAGAGAGGATAAAGCTTATTGATGAATATAAGTTATTTGTTATTGCAAATACAGAAGATCAACTTTATGAATTAATAAAAAAAAGCTTTTTTAGAATTAGTTGTAGGAAAAAAGAAAATTTATATATGAAAGAAAAGTTATTTAAAAAATGGATAGATCCTTTAGATGGCAAAACAAGAGAAAGATATTATAATAAGATTATTAAAATTGCTGAGGGATGCTCTAAATGAATAACTTTAAACTTCAAGATATATCAATTGATTATGAAAAATCATCAAAAGTTTTTTTTAAAAAGTCATTAAAAATTTTCAATAAATTTGGTGTTTTATTAATAAAAAATTTCTGGAATAGAAATCATATAGAACAAACTATAAGAAATTGTGATTCAGTTTTGTCACAACCTTCAATTGGTGGTTCAAAAGGATATTCAATTAAAGATTTTAATAAAAAAACTTTTGATCCTATGTTGTATGATTCTTATGCAGTCAAATATATATCAAATAGGAAACTTATCAAACTTGTTGAGTCATTTGTTGATGATGAAATATTAATAGGAGAATATTTTGCTAAATATGATTTAGGTAATAATAAAATATATTTTCCACTTCATTCTGACTATGAAATTGGAACTGATTTAATGAAAAATAAAAAATATATTGTAACCAAAAAATTAATGAATGAATGCTTTTCTGTTGGAGTTATTTTATATTTAAAGAAAACAGATGAGGGATGCTTCACATATTCAGTAGGTTCAGAAAAATTAAGAGGATCCTATGGACTTTCACTAGATAGTTATCCAGAGAAAATAAAAGATTCTATCGTTAATAATGTTTTAAAAGTTAAGGGAAATAAAGGTGATTTAGTTATATTTGATAAGAGGAGTTTTCATGGTCCTGATCAACCATCAAAATCAGATCGTTTTGTTTATATTTTTGAATATATAAAAAAAAAAGCATTCGGAAATATTATTAAATGCCCTCCACCATTAACACTGTCAGATTTACAAGGACTAAATAAAAAACAACTTAACGTTTTAGGTATTGGGCTTAAATCAATGATTCCCTTTAAAAATCATCATTTAAGATCATTTAATCAAAAAAAAGAATTTTCTTTTCTTAAACTTTTCATAGATTTGTTCTATAAGATAAAAAATTAATATTAATAATCATGATTTTAAAACTAATAAAGTTTATTTTTCCTACTTTCTTATTGAATTATCTTAGACCTTATTGGAATAGAGTAAGAATGATATATATTTTTTATAAAAACGGCGGTAGTATTTCGTATGATAAAGAGATAGAGGAAAAAGTCTTCAAAAAAAAATTTAATGAAAAAACAGTATCTATAGTTTGTCGCTCTTTTCGAGAATTCAGAAGATGGCATAATTTTGGAATTAATAAAAATGATATTTTATTTAAATGGTTAGATGAACTAAAGGGCTGTAATGTTTTTTTAGATATTGGTTCAGCTAATGGTCTTGAGGGATTTTACTCAACGTTTAGGCATAATTGCGAAGTAATAATGATCGAACCATCAGCTTGGAGTATTGAAACAATATTGAAAACAATCTATCATAATAAAAAAAATGGTAAAATTAAAAAGAAAATTAGTGTAATACAAGCAATTTGTGATAAAAAATCAGGTTTCAAAGAGTTAGTAACACACATCATACCAAAACCAGGGACAACTGAGAATTCTTCTTTAATAGACTTATCAATATATCAAGGAGACAGGAAAGTAACAAAAATATCAACATCTCAATGGATAAAGGTAATTTCCGTTGATGATATCTTCTATAAATATAAATTTAAAAAACCAGACTATATGAAAATTGATGTTGACGGATTTGAGTGCAACGTAATTGATGGAGCAAAACGTTTGTTGAGTTCAAAATATTTAAAGGGAATGGTAATAGAAGTAAATGATAATAATGGTCAATATATTTTAAAGAAAATGAAGCAATATGGTTACAAAAAAGTATTTGAATTCCAACATTTGAAACCATCTAAAACAAGTTTTACGGCAGATTATGTATTCAAAAAACAATGAAAATGCTATAGCTTTTATTCCAGCAAGATCTGGATCTTTAAGGGTAAAAAATAAAAATATAATGAATTTTTATGATCATCCATTAATAGCTTATGCAATACAATCAGCAATAAAATCCAGGGTTTTCCAACAAATTTTTGTAATTACTGATTGTAATAAAACAGCAGATATAGCTGAACACTATGGTGCAAAAGTACCATTTATGAGACCAAAAAGCATATCAGGTTCATTATCACCTGATATTGATTGGTTAAAATACACATTCAAAAAGTTTAATAAACAAAAAATAGAATTTGACTACTTTGCTATTCTAAGAACAACAACACCTCAGAGAAAAGTAAGCTTAATACGTGATGCATATAAAATGTTAAGGAATAATAAAAATGCTGATTCAATTAGAGCTGTAAGTTTATGTAAAGAGCATCCTGGTAAAATGTGGAGTATCAAAAATAAATTTTTAAAGCCTCTTCTAACGAATAATAAGAAAGTTGAATTTCATGCAAAACAATATCAAGATTTACCAAAATTTTATTATCAAAATAGCTCACTAGAGTTTGCCAGAAAATACTGTGTTACAAAATATTATAGTAGAGAGGGAAAGAAAATTCTTCCACTTGTCACAAATGATTTTGATGGAATGTCAATTGATACTAAACTTGATGTCGAAAATTTAAAGATTCTAATTAATAAAAAAAAAATTTATCTTCCAAAAATTGGAGTAAAAAAATATAATTTAAAACAAACTAGAATCTATTTAAAATCGAAATGAGAATCAAAAGTGTTAATTGTATAGTCTGTGATGCAGGTTGGAGACCTTGGATATTTGTTAGAGTTGAAACTGATAATGGTATAATTGGTTATAGTGAAATAACAGATTCTCATGGTTCAGTTAAAGGTCTTGTATCTACCATAGAGAATTTAGCTGAAATTATAGTAGGGATGGATCCACTGAATATTAATTTCATATTGTCAAAATTATATTCTAAAACAAAACAGACTCCATTTGGATTGATTCAAAAAGCTATATCAGGTATTGAAAATTCCTTATGGGATATCAAAGGAAAATATCTTAACAAACCTGTTTATGACATTTTAGGTGGTAAACTAAGAAACTCTCTTGAAGTATACTGGTCTCATTGTGGAACGACACGTGTAAGATCTGCGGACAAAGTTAATAAAAATAAAATTTCAACGTTTAAAGATTTAGAGAAATTTTGTGTAGATGACCTCACTAACTCTGGTATAAATTACTTTAAAACAAATCTTATTATATTTAATGAAAATGATAATGCACATGTTCATATGCCTGGGTTTAATTTTGAACAAAATATGGGTGATCTAAACCTTTCATCTACTTTAGAAAAAAAAATATTAATGTTATTAGATCTATTCCATAAAAACCTTCCAAAGAATAAAAAATTACTTTTAGACCTTAATTATAATTTTAATTATCCAGGACTAAAGGAGTTAATTATTAAACTCAATGATTATGATTTATATTGGATTGAAATTGATTCACAAAATCATAAAACAATTAAGAATATTACTGAGCTTTCAAAGAATTTGATAGCCTCGGGAGAAAACTTATATACTTTTAGTCAGTACCATCCCTTAATTACAGATACAGTATCTGATGTTGTAGTTATAGATGTAATCTGGAATGGTTTAATTGAGTCTTTAAAAATTGCAAATTATTCTAATTTTTTTGATATTCCAGTTGCTCCGCATAATTATTATTCACATCTATCCACAAATATTAGTTTGCATTTTTGCTCTTTAGTAAATAATGTTAAGATTATGGAAGTTGATATCGACGATGTTCCATGGAAAGATGAAATTGTAGATGAAATTCCAGTGATCAAAGATGGAAGAATTTATTTGAATGATAAACCTGGTTGGGGAATTAATCTTGTTGAAGACCAACTCAAAAAATATAAATGGAACAGTTGATAATTTTTGGGTATGGATCAGTTGGATCGTTTATTCATCAAAACTTAAAAAAAGTTGACAATATTCATATATTCAGTAGCAAGAATTCAAATGAATTGTTAGGTTCAAGTAAACTTAGTTATCAAAAAATTGATGGAAAAAAAAAAAACGTTAATTGTAAAAGTATAGGAATAATACCTGATACGCCATTTAATGTAATTTTGTGTTGTAAATCATATTCAATTTCTAAGTTCGTAAGTCAGTTTTCTTCAAATAAAAATCTTATTCGTGTGATAAGTATTCAAAATGGAATAGGACATATTAAAAAATTAGAAAGAATTGGTGTAGATAGAGTTATTATTGGAAATATTTCGAATGTAAGTATCTCACGCTCAAGAAATACCTTTATACATCATAGTGGACGAGGATGCTTAAACTTAGATAAGAGATTTGAAAAAGATAAATATCTAATACGGTTACTAGAAAATTTTAAACTAGAAAAAAAATTTTTTAATTATAAAAAACTTATATGGGGAAAACTTGTTAGGTTAAATGTAATATCATTAGTTACATCATATAAATTTAGAACGTTAGGAGATATATTAAAATCAAAAAAGTCCAGAGAGGAACTTAAGGATGTTCTTTCTGAAACTTTAAATATAGCAAAGTCTGATGGTTATAGCGGTAAATTTAATGAGGAGTTTAAGTTAATTGAAGAATTGCCAAATAAATTTAGGAGTTCTATGGCACTTGACTTTAAGAGAAAAAGAAAAACGGAAATTGACGATATAACAGGTGAAATAATAAAGATTGCAAAAAAAAATGACATTCCCTATGAAAGTATAAATTATTTTTATAGAAAGTTAACTTCACAAAGATTTTAGAATATATATTCTAAACCACAATTCAAAATTGATAAGTGTAAATAATTCCTTATACCAGTCTTTTTTATCAGAAATGTGTTCCTTAATCATTATTTCAACAATATCATTCTTAAAGAAACCCCTCTCTTTAAAATTTTTATCGGTTAATAAATCAAGGTATTTTCCGATAGATTTCTTATTTTTTAACCATTCTTTGAGAGGTATTCTGAAACCATTTTTTTTTCTGTAAATAAAATCATTATCAAAAAAATTTTCTCCAAATTTCTTTAAATGAATTTTTGTTTGCCCCTTAACTTTTAAAAAATTATCAATACTATTCATTATTTTGAATAATTTTACATTACAATAAGGAACTCTAGTTTCCACAGAATTTGCCATTGAAAGTTTATCTTGCCTATCTAACAAAGATTCCAGATAAAAGTTTTGATCTACATAGTGAATCTTATCGATTAACTTATCGAATTTTTGTGTTTTTTCAAACCTGTAATCTTCTTCTTTCTTTAGTTCAGGAACAAGCCATTTAAAGGTTTCGAGACCATTATTAAATTTTGAAAGTACAATATCATTCTTTATTAAATTAACTATTCCTCGTACATAAGGTATCATGGAAAATAAATTAGTATTAAATTTAATATTTCTAAAAAGAAATGCTAATGACTGATTAAGTTTTATATTATACCTTGAATAACCACAAAATAATTCATCAGCTCCTTCTCCACTAATACAAACAGGGGAAGTTTTTTTGGAATACTTTGTTAATAGATATATCAAAGGGCATCCACTATGAACAATTGGTTGTTCAAAGTAGAATGTTGCTTTCATCAGTAATTCTGGATAATCAATTGCATTAGAAAATATTGGTAAGTGATTAGTATTAAATTTTTTAGATATAGCTTTCTGAAAGATTAGTTCGTCAAATCTTTCATTATCTTTTAATGAAATACCATAAGAATTTAATTTTGTATTATCTTTAAGAACTGCAGCAATTATGCTTGAGTCAAGTCCACCACTTAATTGCAAATTGTAACCTACATCACTATGTGTATGACTAATTATAGAATGTTCTAATTCATGATAGAGATCTTTAATATCAAAATTATGAAACTTTTCTTTATTAATTGAATAAAATTCCTTTTTTTTTATTTTACCATCAAAAGAAATTTTCATTAAATTTCCTTTTTTTACTTTTTTTATTTTTCTATATAGAGTGTGTTCACCACCAATATACTTATATTTGAAATACTCATAAATTTTGGATTCATTTAATTCTAAAGGTTTAATATGTTTGAATGGTTTAATCTCGCTTGAGAAAATAATTCTGTCTTTCATTTCATAGTAGTAAAGAGGTTTTATACCAAGAGGATCGCGTGCAACAATTATTTCTCTACTAATTTTATTGATAAAGATTAATGAAAACATACCCTCAATCTTATTTAAGGCTTTCTCACCCCAAAAAATTAAGGAATTAAGTAAAACTTCAGTATCACTTTCTGTAAAAAAACTGAACCCTTTTGATTTGAGAATTTTGCGAAGAATTTTATAATTATAAATTTCACCGTTAAAAATTAGTTGATATTTTCCTGATGGATCTTGAAAAGGTTGATTTGCAGAATCACTTAGATCAATTATTGATAATCTCCTAAAACCTAATGAATAAAAACCTTCATTTATTAAACCTTTACTATCAGGACCCCTGTGCTGTATATCCAATAACATTTTTTCCATAATATTATTATCTACACGAAGATTGTTAAAATTAAATATAGCAATTAAACCACACATTATATGAACTTACTTTCTTTGAGGAACTTTTTTGAAATAAAAGACTCAGGGCTTCTTGAGCTTTTATAGTTATTTTCGTAAAAATCTTTTCCAAATAATCTATAAACATAGTTGTAGGAACTGTAATATGACATTTTCTTATAAAAATTAAGTTTAAATTTTTGACCTAGAATAATTTTTAGGATATTAGCTACTACGATGATCCAAAGTTTATTATTAGGCCATGTATTTCTTGTTGTATCAAATTCTGAAAAAACTTTCTTATAATCATATTTTAAAAGAAAATTCTTATATAGATTTTGATTAATTAAATATTTAGAAGGAACAGAATTCCAAAAATTGAGATATTTTTTATTCCAAAAAGGAAGTTCCCAATCTAAATTAAAATAATCATAAACTCTTTGTCCATTACATACATACTTACACTGCCTTTCAAACCATTCCCAGAAAAAAAATAAAAAATAAAATTTTTCTTTATTTAATGGTTGGTTTATATTTATTGATGAATGACTCAATGTTTCCTCAATTGAGGCAAAATCGTTTACTTTATTTTTGTTATATTTATCAAGCCATAACCTAAAATACCTTTCGTGAATAGAATTAAGAAGCAGATCTTTAGTAATTTTTTTTTTTATTTTTGGTAAATGTCCACCCGATAAAAAATCACCAGTTTGTCCATTAATTATTATTGAATTATGATTAATGATTTTTTTTTTTTTCATTAGATAAATAGCTTGGAAATCAAGGTAGGACGGTATTGATTGAAAATTTGAAGCCATTAATGAATATTTAGACCTTATATTACTTTTATAGAATAATTCTGAGTTTTCTTTTGTTGTATCAATAAATTTCCAATTTACTTGAAGACGATTGGCAATTCTTTTTGCCCTCATTGCATCAGAGTTATAAGGATTTCCATAGCTGAAACTCGAAATATTCTTAGCACCCAATTCTATTAATTTTGATAGCACTAATCTTGAGTCAAGTCCCCCACTTAAAGGAACAAATATTTTCTTATTTTTATTTTTTCTTATAATTTTAATAAACACTTCATTTAAAATTTCATCTAATCTTTTTTCAATAGTATGTACATCTAGTTTTTTTTTTTGGAACTTGAGGTTAAAAATTTTTTCCTTAACAAAGTTTTGGCCATCTAGGTATATCAATTCTCCTGGGTTAATTTGTCTAATATCTTTAAATAGGGTTCTATCATTTAATGTATAGGAGCAATTAAAGAACTGTTGAGTGAGTCTATCATCTTTAATATTTAACCTTTTGAATTTTTTAAGTAGTTTGTAAACAGAATTTGAGAATATATATTTTTTTTTAGTTTTTGTATAAAATAACGGATAACTTCTTATGTGGTCAACGTAAATAAATGATGAATTTTGACTTATACATACGATACTAAAGAATGAGGATTTTTTTTTTAAGTAATTCTTAATTACCTTAAAATTTCTATCTGAAAAGTATTTAATTATATCGAAAGCATACTTAGGTTCTCCCGCATAGAAACATTTAATTTCATTATCAGATATTTTTTTCCATTTTTTTAAGTTTGGGTCGTTAATATAATTAATTTTCATGGTAAATTTATAATACTATTTAAATGTTTATAGAATAGTTTTGGTGAATTTATATTATCAATAAACTTTAGATAGTTCTTCTGACCATTAATGCCTATTTTTACAAAAGTTTTATAATCTGAAATGATACTTTCTATTTTTTTTGTTAAGTTGGATGCATCCCAATTAAAGTTTACATATGTGTCATTAGTAAAAAAGTTAGGCCAAGTTTTCAAATGGTTCATTTTTGGTTTCATTAAAATTCCACCTGTGAGAAAAGTTTCAAAATCCTTAAGGGTTATTTCACCCCAACCAAAAGGTGAAATAACTATTTTAGAGTTTTTTAAATCATTATAATATTGAATTCTATTTAATTTTTTGGCTTCAATATTTAAAATCTTTTTTATTAACTTTCTTTGGCAACTAATTGAGTCCTTTGAGTAATTAACTCCCATTTTACAATGAAAATTATTTGTTCTTTTTCTGAGAACAGATTCGGCCTTTAATTTATTCATCAAAAAACTTGGTTTAATATAATTCATTAGATACATTCTTAAAGGTCCGAATAATGAATAATCTGCTAATCCAGAATTCCAAGAAACTTTTATTTTATTTAAATACTTTTCTGGGATAGGTATTGATATGGACTCATCATTATCTTTTATATTAAATTTCTTATTGAAATAATCACTATAGATTCTGTTCCCATATAAAGGTTTTTTATACAAATTAAGATCTTTAAAAATTTGACTCTTACAGTAATAGTCTACATATGGCAGGACCTCTGTTTGAATCCATGAACTACTATCTGTTGTATCAAAAAAAAAAAGCCTTCTTTTAGAAAATCTCTCTAAGTCATCAAAAATAGTCTTTTTACTATTTAACCAAAACCTTTTATAAAACTTACTATCTACGCAAATGATATCACAATCTAAAATAGATCTTGAAACAGTTTTAAAAATTTTTATTTTAATCCCATTTTTCTTTAGATAGGAACTAAATTTATATATTGGATATAAGAATGCACAACCATTAGGTGTGGTGAAGCCACTTGTAAGAACATGCAAATTTATCATTTTTATTTATATTATTTTTAGTGATATGATATAAATTAAAAATTAATCATATTAAAAATTTAAATTAAGTAAAATGATACCAGATCAAAAACAAAAATCTATTAAAAGCGCTATTAAGAAACATTTTAATCAATATGCTTCAACTAATAAATGGTCCAATCTTTATAAAAATGAGGTTGATGATACAAATATTAATTTTTATCTAAGACTAAAGACATTTCAAAAATTACTATCGAAAATTAAAGGAAAAACAATTGTTGATGTTGGATGTGGAACTGGAGATTATCTTTCAATAATTCCAGAACATTATAAAGAATATTTAGGCTTAGATTTTTCAAAGGAGATGATTAAAAAAGCAAAAAAAAATAAAACAAATACCAAATTAAATAAAAGTTTTAGAGTATTCGACATTAATAATCATAAAATTCAAAAAAAGTTTGATGTTGTAATAGCTTCTGGACTTATCGAATACTTTACTAATCACGATGAAATCATAGAAAAATTATTACAACTATGTAAAACTGGTGGCAGAGTTATAATTCAATATCCAAATAAAAATTTTTATAGATGGAAAAACAAAAAATATCAAAAATCACCAGGTAAAAATTTCTTTCATAATAGATTTTCAAGAAAAGAAGTGTTTGAATTCTTTAAAAATAAAACATTAATAATCGAGGACCTAAGGTACTATGCTTTAGAATTAATACCCCATTTTTCTAACGCTAAGCTTAAGTTATTAGCATCTAGATTAAATTTAATTCTACCAGAAGTGATATTAAATAAATTAGCATCAAATTTTGTTATTACTATAAAAAAATGAAGAATGGTTATTACATCTTTTACTATCATGATATCTCGTCAAACGAAATTATTCCTAATAATATAAAAACTAGTATCGAGCGCTTCAAAAATGAGATTAATTATATTAAAAATAATTTTCAGATTTTTTCATTAAAAGATGGTATTAAATATGCTTTAGCAAATAAAAAATTAACTAACAGGATTGCATCTATTTGTTTTGATGATGGATTCTATAGCATTTTAAAAAATGCGATGCCAGTTTTAGACAAAGCAAAAATTAAATCTACTATTTTTGTATGCGAGTCATGCTTAAAAGATGAAAATCACTGGCTTGATTCAATAATTATTTATAACCTATTCAGGAAAAAACAACTAAAAGAGCTTGAGACTTATTATAACTATAAATTTAAAAGTAATAACTTAGGAAGTTTTCTACGAATATATTCAGATAAAAATCTTACAAAAATGTTAACTAAACTAAGAAAAAAATACTTAAAAAAGAAAAAAATTTATCTTAGTTATGATGATCTAAACAAACTAAACCCAGAAATTTTTGATATTGGTTGTCATACTAAGAATCATTTTTATCTTAGTAACCTATCTCTAGCTGAGCAAAAAAATGAAGTTGACTGTAGCATAATTATGAAGAGAAAAAACTATGTAGATATTCTTGCAATACCATACGGAGATAAAGGATCATACAATGACAATACTTTGAGTATTATAAGTCAGAAGTTCTTTAATATAATACTAACAGGATCTGGTGGAATTAACCATAAATTAAATCTCAAACAACCAATTTTTGAAAGGATTGCCTTAAATAATAATAAAAAAAATATCGAAATCCATATCCAAGAAAGACTTAAAAGTAGAAAGTTTAATAATTTTCTATCAAGTTTAATTTCTAGGATAAATAATTGAAAAAAAAAATTTTATACCCTTTCCATGGCAATACAGTTGGAGGAAGTCATGTTTCAACTTTCTATTTAATTCAGGAAATAAATAAGTATGACGTTGAGATAGAGTTAGTCTTTGATAATAAACTTATGTTAGATAAATTAAATTTTAGTAATAATAATAAAACCTATTTACTCAAACTAGCAAGTAAATCATTATTAAATTTTCATATAGTAATTAATTTTGTTAAGATTTTTTTTCATTTAATTAATAGTAAGCCTAGCGTGGTACATATCAATGACTTAAGAACTGCATACCTTTGGATCATACCAACTAAAATTTTAGGTGTCCCGGTTATTTTTCATTATAGAACTAGATGGATAAAATCAAGATTTTCAGCTTTTTTAACATTTTTATCTAATAAAATTTTTGTTGCTTCAAACTTTATTGAAAAAGACATCCCAGAAAAATTCAGAAAAAAGATAGTTAAAGTAAATAATATTTTCTCACATAGAAAGCTTAAAAAAAAAAGAAGAGAAAAATTTAATGTATGTTTTGTAGGATCAATTCTACCACAAAAAAACCTTATTACTTTTTGTAATATGGCTGAAATATTAATTAAAAAAAATATCAAAGTTAAATTTTTGATAATTGGAAGAAAAACCTACTATTTTAATTTTTTAGAGAGTCTGTTAAAAAAAAAAAAGATTCTAAATCACTTCCTTTTCTCTGATTTTAAAAAGGATATAAATAAATATTTTGAATTAGCTGACATATTAGTTTGTCCTGAGATAAATGATGGATTTGGAAGAACTATAATTGATGGCATGTTAAACAGAATTCCAGTAATAGCTAGTAATTCTGGAGGACATAAAGAATTAATCAAAAATGGTGTGAATGGTTTTTTAGTAGAGACCTTTAATCATGAAAAATATGCTGAAAAGATAATTAAACTAAAAAGAAATTTTAAATTAAGACAAAAAATAATTAACAATGCTTTTAAATGGGGTTGTAAGGTATATCTAGAAGGCAAGTCAAAAACTGTAGACTCAATTTATTTAGAATATATGAAAATAGTAAGATGAAAAAGTTACTTTTTATAATTGAGAGTATAGAAATTGGTGGTACGCAGAAAAATCTTAAAATATTATTAGAATATTTAATTAACGAAAAATTCCAGATTGAACTATTAGTATTTAGAAGGTCTATTAAGGAAATAGAAGTCCCTAAAAGTATTAAAATCAGTAGTATTAATTTAAACAAGGAATCTAAAAATTTTTATCAAAAAATTGTGAATAATTATTTTAGGATTGTGAAAATAAGGGATAAGTTAAAATCTTTCGACCCAGACCTTACAATCTCATTTCTAACAACAACTAATATATTATGTTTAATAGCTACCACATTTTTGAGGAGTAAATTATTAATATGTGAGAGAAATGATCCGTGTAAGCAAAGTCTGAATCGTATTTGGTTATTCTTGAGAATTCTTTTCCTGAGGAAAAATATTAAAATTCTATGTAATTCCTTATCAGCTGTTAAATACTACAAGCGTAAAGGTTTAAATTCTCTGTATATTCGAAATTTTATTGAGATTCCAAAAAAAGATTCTGGTAAGATAACAATTGAAAATTTTATTCTTGCTGTTGGAAGATTGCATGAGCAAAAGAATTATGACAAACTTCTTTTTATGTTTAGTAAAGTATTAAAATCATATCCCTCATTAAATCTAGTTATATTAGGAAGGGGTTGTGAAAAAAAAATAAAAGAAAAAATATTAGAAATAAAAATTCAGGACAACGTTCATGTTCTAGGACATAAAGCTCCTTACCTTTATTATAAGAAAGCACTTTTCTATATATCAGCATCTAAGTATGAGGGTGTAGCTAATTCCGTATTAGAGGCAATGTGCATGGGTAAAGCTGTAGTAATAAATGAAGAATTAAAATATAATTTAAATGAGTATATTGAGGATAAAGTGAACGGATATTTTGTTAAAATTGAAGAGTTTGATCAGATGATTACTTACCTAATGAGAAATAAATTGGAAAGAGAAAAGATAGGAAAAAATGCAGCAAAAACTATCAGAAGATTTAGTAATGATAGGATTTATTATGAATGGCTAAAGGTGTTTAGATTTGAACTTTAAAGATATGGCTATATCTTTTATCAATTTAATCAAAAGTACTGTTTTAGAACTAGAATTAAATATAAATATTAATTTTTTTAAATATCTTTCGTGGGAATTTTTCTTACCAAAGAGATATTGGCCAAAGTTTGTAAATATATTTATTATCTTAATTTGAGTTTCATTTAGTTCATACTTCCATCTATTTAAACCCTCAAATTGTATACCTTTTTTTTTAGTTTTCGTTTCATTTTTCAAACTTGTTTTCTTATAATAAATATTTCTTGTCTGACTTAAAAAGAATTTTTCTGAAATCTTATTTAAATGAAGAAAATGATAAATTTCATTTAATTTATGGTGATTAAGTATTATTTGTTCATAACTTACTAGATGAGAATCTTTAGGATACGAAGTCAATATTTTTTTAAATTCAATAGCATTTCGATTCCAAGACAGTGCACCTCTTATAATTGCTTCATTATTAATCTTTTGATTAGTTTGTCTAGAAAATGCTTTGGCCATTGATAGTGAAACAGAAAGCGAATTCCTTTGAATAATTATTAGTTTTGTTTTAGGTAAATTTTGTTTGATTAGATCACTTCCTTCCCATGTATTGGTTTTATAGCAAAAGTATGATATATCATCTAATTTGGGTCGATTAGAATTATGTATCCAATGCATAAAAACTGGAAGTAAAAATAAATACTTAAAATTCTTCTTTAAAAATATTGTCTCAAGAAAATTTTCAAATTCTTTCAAGAAACTTTGTCCAAAATTCTTCATTAAAAATTTTTTATCAAAATACTTTCCACCTCTAAGAATCTTCTCCCTAAAAATAGTGAAATTTGAGATTTTATGATATTTTCTTATAAAAAATTTATCATTCCAGTTGATTTCATAAATCCTCGGATGAATGCCGATCAATGTATTTGATATTGTTGACCCGCCACGAGCATTTCCTATCACATAAATAATTTTAGTAGATAAATTTTTAAATATATTATTAAAATCAAATTTTTTAAATTTCATAATTTACTTTATATAAAAAAAATCTCATATTACCTTAAATAAATAATTATTAATGAAAAATTTAGATTTATTACCAAATGTTGTTTTTGTTGGAGCTGAAAAATCTGGATCTACAACTATTCATAGAGTCTTATCAAAGCATCCAGATATCTTTGCAATTCCCAAGGAAACAGAATTTTTTACATTTTACAAAAAGAATAAAAAAAGAAGTTTTTTTATAAATAATTTAGATGATTATAATAACCTTTATAACAAAGCCAGAGGTAAGAAAATTAGACTTGACGTTTCAACTACGTATCTTCATTCAAATTATGCAATAAATACAATAAAATCATTTGTAAACAATCCAAAAATAATAATTTGTTTAAGGAATCCTATTGATAGAGCTTACTCAAGATACTGGATGTCTGCAAAAACAAATCATGATTTAGTAGAATATAGTGCTGAAAAATTTAAAGATTATTTTAATAATCATAAAACAGATATTGAAGGTTTAAATGTAAGAAATAGAGGTCTATATTTTGAACATGTTGATAAATACATAAAAAAGTTTGAATCAAAAAATGTTTTAGTTCTTTTTTATGACGACCTCATAAAAAATAACGTTGATTTTTTTAATACTATTTATAGTTTCTTGAACATAAATAAAATTAATATAAAAGTTGATATTTATGCAGATAGTTTGATATCAAAAAAAAATATAATTAATAAATTCTTCAATCTTTATCTGACTAATGAAAAATTATCAGCGCTAGTACCAGGATTTTTTAAAAAAATATTAAGATTCCTTAGAAGAATGATTCTAGATAAATATCCTATAATTGGTCATGATGAGAGAATATTTCTAAAAGATTTTTATATCAATGATATAAAAAAACTTGAGAAATTATTGAATAAAGATTTAGGAGGTTGGTTAAGATAATTGTTTTAATGACAAAGTCTATAAGATTTAGAAAGTAAAAGAAGTATTTTAATTGACTTTTCTATCTATAAAGAGTGTATTTATATTTAGATTAATAGGACCCTTTAATAAATACCTTGTGAATATTTTTTTAGTAAAAAAGACTATATATCTTAGTTTAGTTTCCTGCATAATAACATATTTCATATTGAACTTGTCTCCTCAGTTTTTAGGAACTATCCAACCCGATAGCTATTCATATATTAATGGACACTCTTCAAGACCATTTAATTATCATTTTTTGATTAAATTATTTAACAATAACTATGAATTTTTAATTGTTTTTCAAAAAATCCTTCTTAGCACTAGCCTGGTTTCATTATGTTTTTTTCTTTATTTAAGAAAAATTAATAATATTTTAATCATATTATTTTATTTAGCATTACTCGGAAATTACTATTATACATCATACTCTAAAATATTATTAACAGAATCAATTTTCTTCTCATTATTTAATTTTGCTATTGTTTTATACTTTAATTTAAGAAACAAATACTACATTATATTGTTCGGTATCTGTTGTGGTTTAATATCCATAATTAAACCTATTGGTCTAGTAATTACATCAATCTTTTTTATATTTAGCTTTTTTCAACTTAATAAGTTTGGAAAAGTCTTACCTATATTAATTATTATTCTTTCAATCATATTTTTAGAAAACTTAGGTTTCTATTCAAATCATGAAAAAAAGCAGACAGTTTTACCAAATTCAATTATTGGTAAATTATTTATTCTATCGGGAAAAAAAAATTTTAACCTTGAAAAATATCCACCTGAATATAAAAAAATTTTAGAGTCCTCAAAAAAGGATTTTTTGCCTGTACATGATTTTTTATCAAAAATTAATAATCCTTTTTTAAGAGCTGAGTTGTCTGCTGATTACGAAGTTCTAGCCCAATATCAAGCCTTTGAATTAGAAAACCTTAAATTGCATATAGGCATTAAGGAAAAAATATTCTCTGACCATAAGGTACTTGTAAAGTATATGTTAAAAAATAACTTTTTGGATTATTTAAATTTATCATTTTTTCATTATTTAGGTAACTGGTCCATAGGATCAAAGATACTTTACTTGGAAAAAATTGAAGAAGAACCTCCTCATTACGACAAACTATCAAAAGTTTCTGGTGAAATTAATTTACCAAAAGATTTTTTATTAATTTTTGTACAATTATTTTTTTATTTTCTATTTGTAGTTATGCTGGTTTATACTTTAATAAATATTTTAAATATATTTAAAAAAAAAATTATAATTGAAGATCTTTTATATATTTTTATTTTGCAAGCATATTTACTATCAATAAGCCTAATTAATGTTTCTACACCTAGATATTTAATGTTAGTTTATCCACTTCTGTTAATTATCTGTTTAAGACTGTATCATCTTTGTGATTTATCAAAGCTTTTTAGAAAGTTTAATTAGAATGTGTGGAATAGCTGGCATCTTACTAAAAAAATCTGATAATCTTAACAGAAGAATATTGGAAAAAATTACTAACTCAGTTGATCATAGAGGTCCCGATTCTTTTGGATATTGGTCATCTAACGATGGAAGAATACATTTGGGCCACAGAAGACTCTCTATTATAGATCTATCAAATGATGGAGATCAACCAATGATATCGTCATGTGGTAGATATGTAATAACGTTTAATGGAGAAATATATAACTTTAAAAAGTTACGTAACGAACTCATAAAAAAGTTTAATATAAACTTTAAAAATAAAACTGATACAATTGTTTTACTTGAATTAATAAGTAGATATGGATTATTAGTAGCATTAAAAAAGATTGAGGGAATGTTCGCTTTTGGCCTTTGGGATAAAAGAGATAAAAAGCTACATTTAGTCAGAGACAGATTAGGAGAAAAACCGTTATTTTACTTCTATGATTCAAATGTCTTAGTTTTTGGTTCAGAATTAAAAACAATTAATGAATATCCAAAATTAAGTTTAGAAATATGTAAAAAGGCTTCATTTTATTATTCAATTTTAGGTTATGTACCTGCCCCTTTAAGTATATACAAAAACACATTTAAGGTCATGCCAGCACAGGTATTAACTTTTTCAAATAAAGGCATTCTGAAAAAAAATTATTTCGAAATTAAACCTAATGAAAGTACAACAAACTTATCTTATCAAGATCATAAATATAATATAAAAAAGTCATTAGAAGAATCAGTAAAAAAGATGATGGTAGCAGATGTGGAGATAGGTTGTTTCTTATCGGGTGGTGTTGATTCAAGTTTAGTAGCTTTAATGATGCAAAAAAATGCATCGAAAAAAATAAAAACTTTTAGTGTTGGTTTCTTAGAAAAGGAGTATGATGAGTCAAATTTTGCAAGACTAGTTGCTGATAAAATTGGAACTAACCATTATGGAATTAAAGTTAAAACTAATGATATGTTTCAACATCTTGAGAATATGGTAAAAATTGTCAGTGAGCCCTTTTCAGACTCATCAATAATCCCTACGTATTTGATTAGCAAACTTGCATCATCAAAAGTCAAGGTGGTTTTATCTGGTGATGGTGGTGACGAAATATTTTTGGGTTATAATAGATATAAATTCTCAAAAAAAATAGAAAATTTAAAGAAAATCTTGCCTTCTACAATTACTAATTTTTTAAGCTATATAATAAACTACATACCTACAAACTTTTATGATGCAATCAGTGAACCTTTTCAAAAGTCACTCGGAATTCACGGATTCTCACATAAAATGAAAAAGCTATCAAATATTTTAAATTATAAACAAAATTCAGATTTTTATATGAAACTGAATTTATTTGATAATAGTATTCTAAAAAACGATTCCTTTCAAATTGACGATATTTTTACTAAATACCAAAATATGAATCTAGTAGATTCTGTACAAAATAATGATTTAGACTTCTATCTTTCAAATGACATTTTGGTAAAGGTTGATAGAGCTAGTATGGCAAATTCCCTTGAAGTAAGATGTCCATTTTTAAACCATAACCTTGTTAATGCTGCTTTTGCTATACCATTAGAATATAAAATGAAAAATAAGATAACCAAATATATACTCAAGGATATATTATCAGATTATATGCCAAAATCTTTTGTTTACAGACCAAAGATGGGTTTTGCTATCCCAATAGAGAAGTGGATAAACGATAAAAAATTTAAAAAAAAATTGGAAAGTATTTTTTTTGATTCTGATTGGAATAAATTTGGTTGGGAAAGAAGAAATATTATAAACAAATGGTTAGAATATAAAAAATATCGATCCTTAACACCTCAATGTATTTGGATGTACGCGATGTCAGGTTTATGGTTAGATAGTAATAGGAATGTTTTATGAAAATTCTTCAGGGCATTGATCTGCTAAAGATAGATAGAGTTGAAAAAGTTTATTTAAATTATGGAGAGAACTTTTTAAAAAAAATATTTTCAAATAATGAAATTAAACAAATCAAAGAAAGGAAAAGTAAAATAAAATATAAAATTGCTAGTAAATTTTCTGCTAAAGAAGCTACATCAAAAGCTTTAGGTACTGGTTTCTCTGAAGGTGTTAAATTTAAAGATATTGAAATAATTAATTTAAGCAATGGAAAGCCAGTGATCACACTTTATGGAGAAGCTAAAAAAAAATTAAAAAACATCATTTCCTCAAATATTTCAGTTTCTGATGAGGATGGTTTCGTTATAACAGTTGTAACTTTTCTTATTGGAAAATAATGAAAAAAATTTTTATAGTGATAGGTAGCTTAGATCTTGGTGGAACTGAAAAACAGCTCTTATTAAAGCTTTTATCATTAAAGAATAAATTTAACTTTTCAATTGTAGTATTTTATAAAAGGGGTGATCTTTATAATATTTTTAAAGATAATGGAATAAAAATATTTGATGTGTCAAATAGTAATAAATTTATTGTCATCAAAATTATACGTCTTTTAATAAACTTAATATTGCTTATTAAAAAGGAAAGACCGTCAATTATAAATTTATATTTACCTCATTCCTATCTTCTAGCAGGTTGGCTTTCCATTTTCTTTAGGAAGATAAAATTTTTAATGACAAGGAGAAGTTTAAATAACTATCAAAGAAAGTTACCTTTTGTTAAATTTATAGAAACCCAAATTTTACATAAATATATGAAAAATATTCTGGTAAATTCAAGAGCAATATTCGAGCAGATGATAGAGGAAGAAAATGTTAAAAAAGAAAAATTGAAACTAATTTATAATTCTGTAAAGATTAAAAAATGTTATAAAAAATATAAGAACAAAAAAATTGTTCAGATAATCTTTTTAGCCAATTTAATACATTATAAGAATCATAAACTTGTGATTGAATCTTGTAGGTCTATAAAAGAAAAAAATTTTCAAGTTAATTTTGTTGGTGAAGGTAATCCTCATTACGTAAATGAATTAAAAAGTTTGACGTTAAGTTATAATCTGAAAGATAAAATTAAATTCCTCGGTAAAATTAGGGACTTAGATAAAATTATGAATGAATCTGACATAGGTATTTTAGCTTCTGATGAAGAAGGCTTTTCTAATGCTATTCTTGAATATATGTCATATAAATTACCAGTCATTGCTACTGATGTAGGTGGAAACTCTGAAGCAATTAATCACGGCTACACTGGTTATATTGTTAGAAAGGGAGATTATAAAAATTTTTCAAAATACCTTACAAAATTGATACTAGATGTTAATCTTAGAAAAAGATTAGGTCTGGCAGGCTACCAAATAGTAAAACAAAAATTTGAGGTTTCCAAAAATATAATTAGTTATCATGATTTCTATAAAAATTTAATAAGTAATGATTAACATTAATAAGTATAAAGTTACATGGAAGATTTCTTAACAAATGAAGTAATTAATAGATTATTAGACTATATAAAAGTTGTACGTAATCAAACTAAAAAATTAGTTGAGTGCTTAGAAATTGATGACCAAGTTATTCAAACAGCTAATTATGTTAGTCCGATTAAGTGGCATCTTGGCCACACTAGTTGGTTTTTCGAGAAATTTATTTTAGCTAAATATTGCAAAAACTATAAATTCTTTAATGAAGAATATGATTTCATATTCAATTCTTATTATGAAACTGTCGGTCATTTCAATTTAAGGAAAAATAGAGGTAATTTGAGTAGACCGAGTCTCAAAGAAGTAAATGAATATACTTTGCATGTTGATAAGAATTTAGATCTTCTTTTTGATATTTGTAACGTGGATTTAGAAAATTTATTAAATATAGCTCTTAATCATGAACAACAGCATCAAGAACTTATTTTGATGGATATAAAACATATTTTATATTCAAATGTAAGTAAGCCAAGGTTTATAGATAAAACTATAGGTGAAAATGCTGATTCAAGAAAAAAGAATGAATTTGTGTTAAATAATTCTGTTGAAACAAAATATGGTTATGAAGGCAGTGAATTTTCTTTTGATAATGAGAGGCCATCTTCAAACGTAACAATAACACCATTTATTTTAACTGAATTTATTACGAATGAGGATTGGTTAGCGTTTATCGAAGATAAAGGTTATGATCGCCCAGAGCTTTGGCTTTCAGACGGCTGGGAATTTATTAATAAAAATAATATAAATAAGCCAATGTATTGGATTGATAATAAATCTTTATTCAGTTTAAATGGAGTTGAAAAAATTAATTTAGATTCACCTGTCTCACATATAAGTTTTTACGAAGCCATGGCATTCGCGAGGTATAAAAAAACTGTTCTACCTACAGAAATTGAACTTGAATATGTACTTAATAACACAAAAAAATCTGGAAATCTTATAGAAAATAAGATTTTCAAAGAACATTCATATACATCTGAAAGATTTTTTGATAATTTTTATGGTAATCTATGGGTTTGGTCATCAAGTCCATATTTACCATATAAAAATTATAGATCCTATGAAGGTTCGTTATCAGAATATAATGGAAAATTTATGTGTAATCAGTATGTTTTAAAAGGTGGATCATTTGCAACATCAATTAATCATATCAGGGCAACCTACAGAAACTTTTACTATCCCCATAATAGGTGGCAGTTTGTTGGGCTAAGACTAATTAAAAAATAAGTAAAACTTGAAAGGATAAATAAATGGAGAATCTAGATTTTATAGATTATTTAAATACTAATAAGCAAGATATAATGATAGAAGAAAAAAAAGAGTTGATTGATGGATTAAAATATTCAAGCCAAAAAAAACTTAACCCTAAGTATTTTTATGATAATAAAGGTTCAATTCTATTCGAAGAAATAACTAAATCAGAAGATTATTATCCTACGAAAAAAGAAATGGAAATATTAGATAAAAAAGACAAAAAGATAAAAAAAGAATTACCCCCAAAATCAACTATCATTGAATTTGGAAGTGGATCAAATAAAAAGATAAAAAAACTTCTTAGTATTGTTGATTCTCCTGTTGAATATATTTCAATAGACATAAGTAAAGATTTCTTATTTGAAAATTCTAAAGAACTAGCTAGAGATTTCCCAGAACTTAAAATCACTGCTATTTCTGCAGACTTTAATCAAGAGCTAAACATTCCAAAAATTCAAAATATAAAAAAGCCAAAAATTGGCTTTTTCCCAGGATCGACTATAGGGAATTTCTCTAAGATAAATGCTAAAAAAACCTTATTAAAATTTAAAAAAATCCTAAAGTCAGAAAATTTCTTAGTTATTGGTGTTGATTTAAAAAAAGATAAAAGAATTCTTGAAAAAGCTTATAATGACAAAGAAGGAATAACAGCTAAATTTAACAAAAATATTTTTAAAAATTTAAATAATAAATTTGGTACAAACTTTAATGAAAATAATTTTGAGCATAATGCTTTTTTCAATTCAAAAAAAAGTAGAATTGAGATGCATTTAGTCACTATGATTAATCACAGTATAAAATTATTTGATAAAAAAATAGATTTTAAAGTAGGTGAAACAATTCATACAGAAAGTTCCTACAAATATACTTATAAAAGTTTTGAGCAACTTATCGAAAGTGCAGGATATAAAGTACAGAACTTTTTTTCTGATGAAAAATCATTCTTTGGTATATTCATATTAAAGGTAAAAAAGTGAATGGATTTTTTAAATTTTAATAATGCCGGATCTAGTCGAACATTTTCAAGTTCAAATGAGGCTATTGTTAAATATTTGAAGATAGAAAAAAAATATGGAGGATATCACTGTGCTAATATTTTTTCAGAGAAATTAAACGAGTTTTATTTTAATCTTTCAAAATTGATCAATTGCAAGCCCTCTGAGATTTCTTTTATAGCCAACACTACTTTAGGCTTTAATCTCTTTATAAATTCATTAAAAAAAAAAAATAATAGTAATATTATAATTTTTAGTAATGAATATGAAAGTAATATAATAAGTCTAAGATATAATAAAATTAGATTCAAAGTTGTAAAAGTTGATCAAGACGGAAATTTTGATATTGATGAACTAAAATCTAAGATTGACAAACAAACTTTATTTATAAATATATGCCATGTAACATCAAATAACGGAAACGAGATGTCGGTAAGTGAAGTTGGAAAAATTATTAAGACAATCAATCCTAATATCATTTACTCAATTGATGCATGCCAATCAATTGGACATATTAATGTTAATGTAAAAAAATTTAAATGTGATGTTCTCATTGGTTCTGGGAGAAAATTTTTAAGAGGTCCCCGTGGAACTGGTTTTATTTTTCTAAGAAAAATGAAGAACTCTTTAATTAAACCTCAAATAATCGATGCTCATAACTCTAATATTAACTCAAAAATAAGTATTAAATCCGATCATGTCTTTGAGAACTTTGAATACTCACCAGCACTAAAAATTGGTTTATCAGAGTCAGTAAAAAGGATTAATGATATAGGTATTATAAA